>ERZ772867.1188-NODE-1188-length-31393-cov-3.759908_pt1 | contig 31393 bp, 58 predicted proteins | sample MGYA00511341_ERZ772867 | MGnify/ENA primary metagenome ERZ772867 (study PRJEB29015, sample SAMEA2737707) | human gut metagenome | biome: human gut; feature: human-associated habitat; material: faeces | place: China | collected 2012 ... | reverse complement strand
CTATGACCCCTGAAGAAGCACTTGAAATTATCAATATTGCAATAGCGGAGGTTGAATGGAATTATCCGATAGAATATGCAGCAGCTTTTGAGTTAGCAAAAAATGCACTCGAAAACAAAATTCCAAAATTTGTTAAGTGTCCGAAAGGGTGGCAGGGAATAAGATATACGAGATACTATTGCCCTGCTTGCGGTGAGCTTACAAGAAAAAATGAAAGAGTTTGCCATACATGCGGACAAAAACTAAAATATCCAACGCTTAAACGCAATGATTCAAATGCACTCGAATTTGACTGGAACAAAGAAACGATTTAAAGAGAAGGGGAGGCATTAACGTGGAAAAAGATGTTATAGAGGCTGTTCAAGAAAATGAAGAAGAAATTAACAAACTAAAAAATCAAAATGCTTTTATGCAGACTATTGATTTTTTAAAGCCTGTTGATGAAGAAACATGGCACAAAATCTGCGAAACACCATTGCGAACTTCTCAACTCTTAGGAATTCTTGTAAAAAATACATTTCCGGAGGCAGAAGATATTATTGTGCATTGCAATTATGTATATTTCACGCTTTTGGGATTTAAGGTTCAGATTCCAACATACAGAAGTCAGGGTATTAATGTTGATGCCGACTGGTACAAAAGGGACCGAGGGACCCCGCGACTCCATCTTTCTGAAGCTCAGAAAAATATGCTTAAATATTATGAGGTGCTTGATAACGGTGAAAATTGGATAATGCTTGCAAAATTAAGACTTCACTACGCAAATTCTTATAAGAAGTGGTTTTGGCCTTTCGCTTGGTTCTTTAAATACAAATGGAAGAAACTTGACAGGGATGGATTTGAAAGACAAATAAAAGAAATGGAAAACAATTTAGAAAAGCAGATTGAAAACTATAAGCGAGAGCGAAAAGATATGCATGACAAAGCGCTGTTGCTAAAAGATACTGTATTGCCTATATTGGATAATTTTTCGACAGTACATCGAAATTTTAATGATAGCCATACGACCATTTCAATTAAAGAAATATTATCATTAGAGTTTTCTGATTCTGCTGCATCAAGCAATAAGGAGTGTTAATATGAGCCTGGACAAAGCAATTAAATATGGTAAAGAAAAACGAAAACAATATCGTGGAGCCAAAGCTGTTGACTGTACATGCCGGAATCATGGTTCCTGCGATTGGTGTTTAAGTAATAGATTGCATAAGTTTAAAAAGAAAGAACCGCTTGAAGATACATATATGGAGGACATAGAATGAGCAGATATTTAAATGAAGGAGCAGTCTGGAGTGCTGTAAAGCGTATTCCGCATATTACGATACAAACAAGACAAGCGATATTGGAGGCATTAAGAAAAGTGCCGTCAGCCCATGTCGCAGAAGTCGTCATTTGCAGAGAATGTAAACATTATAATCCAATATTAGGATATTGTAATATACATTCCTACTATTGTGACAGCAAGGGAAATTCTTGTCGTTCTGAAGATAGCTCAGAATATACGATGTTTCTTGATAATGATTTTTGCAGCTATGGAGAAAGGCGATAATATGGGAAATGCTATTCTTTCTTTGCTAATCACGTTGATGTTTGTGTTTCTAATTTGTTTTATTCTTATAAGAACACAACAAGCCAAAATCAAAGAAAACAAAAATGACGTTCTATATTCAGACAATCATATAATGGACTTTAAAAAATATTGCAACCGATACTCTGTTTGCGCAAGCATAGAAGAAGCTGAATTAAGATTTGAACAGGAGGTTAAAGAATGATTGAAAAAGAAGCATTAAACGTTATGACACAAGCGAGAGAAGATGCTGGACAGGCATTTTTAGGAAAAGTACAGTTTAATGTGCCTCAGTACCACGCAGTAATTAAAGCCCTCGAAAAACAAATACCGAAGAGAGCTATAAGTATCTATAAAGGAAACTATAAATGCCCGACTTGTGAAAATTATATTGATATAACCGACGATGATTTGTATGTTTATGAAATAGAACCACCTAAATGTTGCGACGAGTGTGGACAGGCTTTGGATTGGGGGAGTAAGGAAGAATGACCGATAAGAAAATTACTGATGAGGAAATTAAATCCTCATTAGAAGTGATTGCCACTACACGCAATTGTAATGAATGTAAAATCCGTAATTGTAAATGGGGAACTTGCAACTGCTCTCAAATAACCGCTAATGCTGCTCTTGACCTTATCAACCGCCAAGAGGCTGAGATTGAGCACTTAAAGAAAAAAATAGAGAAACTTACCAGAAAAAGGAAAGATGAAGAATGAAAGAAAGAGAAAACTATATGTTTTGTAGTGATTGCGGTTACGCTTTTAAGCAATCACAACTATTTATCAAAAAATATCATAATACCGCTATTTGTTTGTGTAAAAAATGCGCCGTGAAACTATGCACAGAAATAGACAATTATAAAATGGCAAGAAGCCTTGAAAATTCGAAAGGGAGTATAAAGAAATGAGCGATAAAAAATTTACTGATGAGGAAATTATAAGGAATTACGAATGGTGTATTGGTTGCACATCAGATAGATGCAGAGAATGTACAATGGACGAAGAAGGTTTTTGCGAAGAAGAATTGCAAGATTTAGTTCTTGACCTTATCAACCGCCAAAAGGCTGAGATTGAGAAGCTGAAAGGTTCAACAATAGTCAGCAACATTATGGAAAATCAGAGAATTAAAAGAGAAGCAAAAGCTGAAGCATATAAAGAGTTTGCGGAAAGGTTGAATGAGGAAGCTCAAATAGCAGATTGTTTTGACAGTTATAATATGGTTGTTGGAACTCATTTTATTGACAATCTCTTAAAAGAAATGGTTGGTGAGGAAGAATGACTGCAAAAGAAGCGATTGAAATTCTTAAAGAAGAACATGATTACGCACAGTTGCCTTCTTATGTTAATCAAGCGTTAGGGATGGCTATTACCGCCTTAGAGGAAAATGAGATATACAAACAGGTCAATCTTCAAATCGCATCTCAACGAGATGAGAGAGACAAAACGATTGAGGAATTGGAAGAAGAACTTGAGAAACTGACCGATAAACTCAAAGTTGCAAGAACTGCTGCCTATATGGATTTTATCGAAAAATTAAAAGAAAAACAAGCCTCTCCTACACATACAATGGATAAGCGAATTGTCTCGTTTCAGATGATAGAAGATACAGTGCTTGAACTAATAAAGGAGGACTTTCCCGACATCGAAAAGCTCGTATTTCCCACCCGTGAAGAAGCGGAACAAACGTTAAGGGGGCGTGAAAGCAAATGAAAATTCCAAAATATATAGATACTGCACTAAAGCGAAGGACTTTGTATGCCGAAAAACTCAACAATGCAATGTGCATAGTTGATGAATTCCTCGACAACAACAAAATTGAATGCGAAAGTTATGATACTCATACAGGTGTGGAAATCTATTGTAATCCTTATGATAGCGAAAGACGGATAAGAGAATGTATTGAGAAAGCAGGTGTAGACAATGGTAGAAATATTTAAAGGCAAAGATAGCGACGGAGTTTGGCACGAAGGATTTTATTGCGTTTTTAACGATGAATCGCATAGAATCTATACTGGATATGCAGAAACCGATTGCGGAGAGTATTACCCTGATTGTTATACAGTTATTCCCGAAACTGTTAGAAAATGTGCCGGCGGTATTACAGACAAAAACGGTAAAATGCTTTTTGAAGGCGATATAGTTAAAAATGATTGGTGCTTCATTAAGGGCAATAGCATTGTCCGTTTTGGCGAATATAAATCAAGCGACAGTAGCAATGACTATCAATGCGGTCATTTAGGTTTTTATTTGGAGCATATAAGTGATTTTAATAAAAGAACGGTTAGAAAAGATATTATATACTTTGCTAATAAATGTGAAATTATAGGAAATATTTTTGATAATCCTGAATTGTTAAAAGAGGGGTAATAATGCAGAACAGGCATTAAAGGAGCATGAAAGTAAATGAGATTCATTGTAAACAAAAAGCTCTACGACACTGATAAGGCAGAATTGATATGTACAGGTTTGAAAAAATGGGATATTAACGCTGTTGTATATGCTCGGTTGTCTACGAGCTTGTATAGAACTTCAAAAGGCACTTTTTTTATCATCGCTGAGGACAAAAAGATGTGTCGCATGAAAATTATAGACCAAAACGAAGCAGAAAATTTTTGTTTAAAAAATGATTATGAAAAATATGTCGAAATCTTCGGCGAATTAGAAGAGGGGTAATTAACATGGAAAAACTAACAAAATATCTTATAATATTTGACTCAAATGACCAAACATATGAAATCGAAGCAGATAGTTTCCGAGATTGTATTGTCCAATTTGCAAAATATACCGGAAATACTTCAAATTTGCTAATGATGGCATTAAACGGATGCAGCTCTGAAAAAGATTACGTCGAGATGTTCAACCATTTTTGTGCTCCGGGAGAAGAAATTTGTAAAATATATGTTATTGAGAAAATTATTTTTGATGGTTCTCAAAGAGACAAAGAGTGTGTTTCTCAGAAATCACCTGACTTGGCGGCTCTTTGTAAAGCAGCTTTCGATTGTGACTAAAAAGGAGACCTTTCATGGAAAATACGCGCCCTAAAATAACTCAAATGTTATCAAAATTAACCGAACATCTTATCAATCCGCATAATGATACACGAATCTATTGGGCAAAAGAAGTGACCTTTGATTATCGCTATTCTGCAAAAAGAGTAGATTATATGCGTTTTAAACCATTGAACAATAGTGTGTCAGGAATTGAAAAAGGAGATTTCTTCTGCTACGAAATCAAATCTTCAGTTGAAGATTTCCGTTCTCCCAATGGTCATAATTTTCTTGGGGATTTCAACTATTATGTGATGCCGGAAGATGTGTATTTAGCCGTTAAAGAAGAAATTCCTTGGGCAATAGGAGTATATTGTCCTATGCCTGAAAATACATATTTGGTATGTAGAAAAAAAGCTCATAGACAAAATAGAACAAGGCCAACCTCAGAAATGCTATTGATGATGTTCCGTTCCGCCGCAAGAGATAGAAATAGCCGCTGACAACAAATTAACATAAGCCGTCAGTTTCTCGCCGACAGTTTTGCATTTTAGGATAGTTTTAAATTGTTTTAAAATGAGAAATGAATTTGATATCTAACATATTTAAAGCGAAAAAACACATAAGGAGCTGTTGATATGTATGATTTCTTTGCAAACGCAGAAAATATAGTTCTTTTAGTTGGCTTGGTATCGACCTTTGTTTTAGCTATTTTTGCACTTTTTGCGATTGGCAAAACAGAAGAATTAGAAAGCTACTGGGACAGAACAGAAAAGATATATGAGGAAATAAAATGAATTTTAATATTGATGATTACAAAGGTAAGTATGTAATGCACTGTAAGACAAAAGAAGAAGCTCGTTCTTTTTGCGATTATTTTCACAGAGAGAAAAGCCCTCTGGCATACTATGGCAATAGTCATATGGATATTTTCCAGTCAAAAACAGCATATAATTTTAATGAAGGAACGATTGGTGATGTTGAATTTTATAGTTCAAATGGTTACAAGGTTCTCGAATGGAGTGATTTTTATGAGTAAAAAAGAAGAAGATTCGGACCGTATAACTTGTGGAAACGCTTTGATAAACGGACTGTAAAAGAAAAAGCCCTCGATTTTTCGAGGACTTTTTTCTGAATGTTATGCTATTACTCCTTGTAGAAAACGACCATAATGCTCTTCTGCGTATCCATATGATTTATAGCATAGTTTCAAATCCATTGCCTTACCAATCTTTGCAAAAGGATAGAAAACAATGGCTTCTAAAAATGCAGAAAATCCATAATTTTGATATGCCTGTTTTAAGTCCGGCTCAATAATTTTGAATTGGGCATAGTAGCAATCGTCGTCTGCGTCATAGATGCAAAAACCAAGATATTCAAAGCCGCCCATCGTATAATAGGTATCATCTTTTGCGGACGGAGCAACTTCAAAACAGTCTTCAATGCGTTTACCGTCTGTTTTGACCAGATAGTGTGGCTCAGAAAACAGCCGCCCAGAAGAAATAAGCTTATAAGGAACCTTAAAAGTTACTTTTTGGTCTGTATCGCAAACGAGTTTTATCCAGCCTTCGCCACCTATTTCTTCTTTGGCAGATACCATCAACGTAAATCCGCCAATGATAGTTACTACACATAGAATTATCGCAATGACTTTTTTGAAATTTTTCATATTAGCTTCTCCTTTCTTTAATGTTTTGAGAGTATTTCTCTCAGTATAAATATGTCATATAGAGCAATTTCTTTGAAAATTACAAGAAAAAACATATAAAACTATTTTAAAATGCGAAACACTTTTTTCATCTAACATATTTAATACGTAAAAATAAAATATATGAAATGTTGGCTTAAGGGCAGCCATCATCTAAGGAGTGACGAGCAGAAGACTTTGTGTAGCTAACGAAGTCAAGAGTTCTGGGGAGGAACCCACCAAACCAGCTCCAACTGCAGGGATTTGAAATGTCAGTAACGGTATCACCGGTGAAAGTTTGGAGATGTTTGAAATAACATTGAGGGTCTGGAACTGAGGTATGCGAGAAAGCAAAGTAAATTGTAACATAGTAAGATTGCAAGGCCAGAAAACTCTGCGATTTAACCACAAGATGCAATGTTGGGTAAAAGCTATTGTGCAATGCTATGTGTGCCCTTAACAGTCTTTGGCGTAACAGCACATCATATGTTTTATTTATGTTCCTGTGGCGGAATCGGCATACGCGTTGGTTTTAGGAACCAAATTTTCCGAGTTCGAGTCTCGGCAGGAACACCATACGGGCATATAGCTCAGTTGGCAGAGCACCTGACTTTTAATCAGGGTGTCGGGGGTTCGAGTCTCCCTATGCCCACCATCCGTTTTGTTTTTTCTATCTAACATATTCATTATGAAATGTTAGGAGGAAAAGCAATGACGACAATTTACAAGATTACAAATACCATTACAAACAAAGTTTATGTTGGGCAAACCTCAAAAACACTCAAAGAAAGGTTAAAACAACATATACATGATAGCCGTAGGAAGAAGTACCAAAATAGAGCTTTATACAAGGATTTTCAAAAATACGGAATCGAAGCGTTTACTATTTTGGCACTTGAAACCTGCGATGATGCAGACGCCCTTGAACGAGAAGAATTTTGGATAGCTCAATTAGATGCTTTCAATAATGGCTATAATGCCACAAAAGGCGGAGTAGGTAAAAGGTATATTGACTATGACAAAATCTTAAGCCTTTGGAATGAAGGATATGCAGTTTCGGAAATAACCCAAATAACAGGCTATGGATATGACGGAGTTTCCGATTTTCTACACTCTGTAGCCGTTACCTCAAAAGAAATCAAACAGAGACAAGCGAATTTGTGCAAGCATCCTGTAGCTCAAATTGATATAAATACAAACGAAATTCTTCAGGTGTTCGATTCGGTAAAAAGCGCAAGGCAATCTTTAGGCGTTTTACATTCGGGACATATTGCTGCTGTTTGTAATGGCAAAAGAAAATCTGCTTCCGGGTATTTCTGGAAATATGTTAACGAGTAGCCAGAATCAAGTATAGTTTGATTCTGGTTATAGACACAAATTTGCTGGCATAGCTCAATTGGTAGAGTAGCTGATTTGTAATCAGCGGGTTGAGAGTTCGAGTCTCTCTGTCAGCTCCATCGAAGTTCGGTTGTCGAACAAACTTTAAACAATCAAGTTATCGCAGAGTTTCTATTAAGAAACAGGTTGAAAACTGAAGCGGATTAGAGATTGTTAATATGGAGAATTACTCAAGTTGGTGACGAGGCGCCTCTGCTAAGGGCGTAGGTCGGGTAACCGGCGCCGGAGTTCGAGTCTCCGATTCTCCGCCATAATATGCGAAACAGAGTAGCATTGAAAAACTGTACATACAATATAGGAATCACCATAATTACCTAATTGATGTGTTGGAATGCTCTTTCAACTTTAAAATTTTGGAGCAAAAGGACTCTTAAGAAGGCAACCGGAGAAGAGTGGAAGCGACAACGGAGCCCATGCGGTTAGCTGCGCCGAGGGTAAGAAAGCAGCAACTATAGGATGATAGTTTAATGGTAAAACAGCAGTCTCCAAAACTGCACGATTTAGGTTCGAATCCTAATCGTCCTGCCATACAAGTTTTGTTCTGCTTGTGGCCGTAAAGAACAATGTACAGTCTGCGTTAAAGACTGAATCGCTCAATAGTATAAGTTAATACGCTCTTTTTAAGGGGAAATTTTGGTTCAGAACCAAATTGAGAAGTGTCTAAAGCAACAAAAAAGAATTAAAAAAAAGAATTAGAAAAAATTGAAGTTAATAAGAATTGCTTGAGGGCGCGGATTCGCGGCATGAGAATCGAAAAAGAATAGAATAATACCATGCAAACTTGTCGTGTTATGCTACTAATTAAATTTATGACACGACAATATCCGGATGTAGTGCAGTTTGGTAGCACGCTTGCTTTGGGCGCAAGAGGTCGGGAGTTCAAGTCTCTCCATCCGGACCAATTATGTTTAAACAAAAGGAATGATTTTATGTATTCCACATTAGATAATCTTAATATTGACCTTAAGCAAAACAAAGACGGCACATACAACATTCGGGACCTACGAAGATATCGGCAGGCAGAATTTGTAAAAAGTCAAATTAAATATTTTGATGAATGGGACAAAGTGTATTTGCATCATTCTGCCCTGCATTCCGGGTATGTTTCTCGTTCAAGGGGATGTTATATACGAAAGTATAATGGGCGCTTTGGAGTAGGATATGTTGTCGATATTCCGAACTTCGGCAATACAAAACAGTTTGAGCGAAGATATTATATATTCAAGAAGAACTTTACGAAAAAATATCCGGCAAAATGAGTAAAACAGATTGCAAAAACGAAACTACTCCAAATTTATATATTAAATGCCATTATAATTCTGATGGGTCGATAGAAGGGTCTCTCATTGTAGATATTCAAAAGCAAAAAAGAAAAACGATATATCAAAAAATTAACCGAAAATTTGGAAACAGGTAGCAAAAATATTGCATCTTGAAAAAAAGATGTCGTGCAATAGCACATATAACACAAAACGACAGCGTCCGGTTGCGGGCGCTGTTGCTTTTTTGGGGGGCTATCTAATATATTTAATTTTTCTATCTATCTAACATATTTATTAAAAGAAGAAAACAAAAGGATAGAAAAAACATGAGAACAGGCTTCTTCATTTACAAATATATAAAAGATGGACAAATAATATATTTAGGAAAAACAAAAAGACCACTTAATCAACGCATAAATGAACATAAACACAAAAAAGACCTTCCTGACGGCTGTGATATATACTATTTTGAGTGTGCATCAGAATCTGATATGAATATTGCCGAGCTGTTTTTGATAGATAAATACAAACCAATATATAACAAAGATTGTAATAATGCCGAAGCGCAAACTACTTATTCGTTTGTAGAACCTGTTTGGAAACCTATAACGAATTATTATGCCCCGGTATTAGTATTTAAAGAATACAGAAAAACCCCGAAAGGATTAAGGGCGATATATATAAATATGCGTACAGGAAACGAGAGAATGAAAAAAGTTCATTATTGCGAATGTGACGTCGATTTTCCCGAAATAATAAAGTGCGAAAAATACAGTTACACGATTTGCACCGCTTGCGGACATATAGTTCGAAATACCTTCAAAGAAAATACCGAGCTCTCTGCCTAAATGGTAGGGAGTTCTTTTAATATGAAAGCCGGTAACGGCTGAGTGCAAAATTCCCCACTTGAAGTGGCGGGATACAGCACAGATATACTTGCCACAGCCGAACTTAGCGGCACACAATATTTTTGCGATAGGGAAAATATTGGAGAATATGCGTTCAAATTGTTTCAAAATACACTTTATGTTTTCTATCTAACATATTTATTTTGAGAATAAATCTCAAATTATTATCTGAAAGGTGGCTATTATATGCCCTTGTACATTATTGGAATTGTTCTTTTAGTGATTGCTATTATCGCAATCTGCGCAACCGGATACGTTAAAGCCTCTCCCGATACGGCTTACATCATTTCAGGTTTTAGAAAAGAACCTCGTGAGCTCATTGGTACTGCAGGAATTAAGATTCCGTTTCTTGAGAAGAAGGATGAACTTACACTTAAGTTGATTCCGATTGACGTTAAGACTGCAAGTGCAGTTCCTACAAAAGACTATATCAATGTTAATGTAGATGCTATTGTTAACGTTAAGGTTGGTACAACAAAAGAATTACTTAAGGCTGCTGAGCAAAACTTCCTTAATAAAAAAGAAGTTGATATTGCCGGTATTGCAAGAGAAGTGCTTGAAGGAAACACTCGTGAGATTGTTGGACAAATGACGCTCCGTGAAATGGTTGAGGACCGACAGGCTTTTGCTGATAAAGTTAAGGATAATGCATCTCCGGACCTTGAAAGAATGGGTCTTGAAATTGTTTCGTTCAATGTTCAGAATTTCGTTGATGATAACGGCGTCATTGAAAATCTCGGTGTTGATAATGTTGTTCGTATTCAGAAAGACGCAGCGGTTTCTCGTGCTGTCGCAGAGAAGGAAATCGCCGTAGCTAAGGCTCAGGCTAAAAAAGAGGCTAATGATGCTCAGGTAACAGCAGAAACAGAAATTGCTCAGAGACAGAACGAACTTGAGATTCGTCAGGCAGAATTGAAGGCAATGGCAGATGTTAAAAAGGCTGAAGCTGATGCTGCATATAAGATTCAGGAACAAGAACAGCGTAAGCAGATTGAAATTACAACTGCAAACGCCGAAATCGTAAAGCGTGAAAAGTTCATTGAAGTAAGCGCCAAAGAAGTTGAAATCAAGGAAAAGGCTCTTGAGGCTGATGTTAAGAAGAAGGCAGAAGCCGATAAGTTTGCAGCTCAGCAAGCTGCGGATGCAGCTCTTTATCAGGCACAAAAGAAGTCAGATGCAGAATTGTTTGAACGTCAGCGTCAGGCTGAAGCTCAGAAGTTTGAGGCAGAGAAAGAGGCAGAAGCAAAGAAAGCTCAGGCTGAAGCGGATAAGTATGCCGCAATGCAGTCAGCAGAAGCAGTCAAAGCAAAAGGTCTTGCAGAAGCTGAGGCTATTAAGGCGAAGGGCGAGGCAGAAGCCGAGGCTATCAGAGCTAAGGCAGTTGCTGAGGCTGAAGGCATTGAGAAAAAAGCAGAAGCTATGCAGAAGTATGGCGAAGCAGCAATGCTTGAAATGTACTTTAAGGCTCTTCCGGAAGTTGCCAAGAATGTAGCGGAACCGCTTTCTCAGACAGACAAGATTGTTATGTACGGTGACGGTAACAGTTCTCGACTTGTCGGAGATGTTATGACGACAATTGATAAGGTAAGCGAAGGTCTTTCTGGTTCAACGGGACTTGGAATTAAAGATATTTTGTCTTCTCTTAAAAACAGAAACAGAAAATCAAGCGGCGAAAATTCAGTTGAATAACTTCTAACTGCTTAAAGGGTTGTAGCGTGATTGCTACAGCCCTTTTTAATTTCGAATTGTTTTAAAATGCAAAGTCATTTTCAAAACTAACATATTTAAAATGGAGGAATCTGTATTTCGCGTTCCTGTGGCGGAAATGGCATACGCATTAGTCTCAAAAACTAAGTTTTCCGAGTTCGAGTCTCGGCAGGAACACCACACTATAACAACATTTTGAATATCGGAGGATACGATTATGAAAAAACAAAAAAGCCCATATTGTTTGAAAGAACTCAAATAGATAAAATCGGCTGGAGTCATCTGTAAGTCCTTTTATATTCTTTTCATATGACATATTTGTTTTGAAATCTTAGGAAACAAGATTTTAAAATTATATTTTAGGAGGATTTTTTATGAAAATCAATGTAAAAAACAATTTACCTGATGATGTTGAGGTACATATGACGCAGACTTTCGATGGTTCGGTTACTATTATCCTTTCTGAGGCCAAACTTTCTGAGACCAAAAGCAGAATTCTTGGTGATGCAAAGCCGGGTGAGGTTGTCAAGATAGGAGATTGGGAATGGGTGGTTCTTGAGCAGCGAAGCGAGGGAACTGCTGTAATTACAAAAGATTTCATTGAAACTATGGAGTTTGGCAATAACTTTGATTGGAGGACTTCTCTGATTAGAGAAAAGCTAAACAAAGAGTTTATTAAAGAGCTAACAACGGTAATAGGTGAGCGGAGTATTATAGAAACAGAAAGAAATTTAACTTCTCTCGACGGTCTTGATGACTACGGAACCTGTATGGATAAGATTTCTTTGCTAACAGCAACTGAATATGCCAAGTATCACAAAATACTTGGATTAAAATCTTCATACCCGGATTGGTGGTTTTTAATTACACCTTATTCCGCACCGAGTAACGGCTATTCTCGCGGCGTTTGCTGCGTCCGCCCCAATGGTGCAGTGAGTTGGCGCGATTGTGACTGCGCTCTCGGTATTCGCCCGTTTTGTATTTTAAATTCATCCATTCCACTTTCTGACTAATCAAAAAAATAGGAGGTAAATATTATGTTTGATTTAGAAAGACAGAAAAACAATTTCAAAGACCACATTGCGACTTTTACCGATTACGGCAATATTAAAATTTTAGACTTTAAAAAGCCGGACTCGAATCATTACAGAATAAGGTTTCTGTTTGAAGAAGATTATTGCCGATTGCATATAAGCGGTGATTTAGGAGAGCTGATAGCTGTTAATTACAATAACATGACATATGACCGTTTTTCAGACTTTGTCAACGATGTAGGATATTTTGAAAGTAAAATTGTCTGCCATAGCAGAGATTTGTATTACTATGACGAAGACAAGGCAAGAGAAGAAATTGTTGAGCTTCTGAAAGAACATGAATCATATAAGACGGTTTGTGACGATTACTATTACTACGGAGATTCAGACGAAGAGAAAATAACTTACTTTCTTGATGACGTCATGGTATATTTCGATGAGGAATCAGGCTTAAGCTCAACAGGATATGAACTTTTAACCGAAGAAGACGGCAGTATCTATGAGGGCAGCGATGATTTAGGCAAAGAGGAAACAGGCATACTTGATTTGTATATGCTTGCTTTCAAATTGGCGCAGAAACAATTAAAGGAGGACTAAACAATGGACAAAATGAAAATCGGTATAACAGAAGCAGGAGATGCAGGACTTGATTTTTCTTGGGTTGATAAGTTATTTGATATAAATATAATTATCACTAAACATCTTACAGCAAGAAATGAGCAACTTATCAAAGCACTTCTCGAAAATTCGCATAAGATTATTTTACATTGTACTTGTACCGGATATGGTGGCACAAAGATGGAACAGAATGTTCCAACTCCACTTGAAGTACACAATGGAATAAAAACATTAATTCAAAAAGGGTTTCCAGTATCAAACATTGTATTAAGAACAGACCCAATTATTCCGACCACAAAGGGCCTTCAAAGAGTTGAAAAGGTTTGGGATTTGTTTTCTGATACAGGTATTAAAAGATGCCGTTATTCAGTGATTGATATGTACCCGCATACTAAAGAAAGAATAATTGCAGAATATGGCGAAGCACCGTTTGATACATTTAAAGCGCCACAGAAAATGATGGAAGCTGTAAAATATGCAGTTGAAAATTATAGAGAACCATATCTCTTTGAATCGTGTGCAGAAAATTTGCCAGAACAAATTGGTTGCATAAGTAAAAGAGATTTTGACATACTTGGCATTCCATTTGATAATCCTGAAGGTGGTTTTCAGCGAAAAGGCTGTTTGTGTGTCGCTGGTAAAACAGAACTATTGAACAACAAAAAGAGATGTCCTTCTGGATGTTTATATTGTTATTGGAGAGATTAAAATATGAATAAGATGAAAGAACTTATTGAAAAACTGAATGTGTATAGGGATAATTATTATAATAAGAATATCAGCTTTACATATGAGGAAGCAGAAAAAGCATTGAAAACACAGAAAGGATATTAAAATGGAAAAGAATTGGTTAATTATTGGTCACGGTAGCTTAAGCGATGGTTATGCTACTGTTAAAAAGTTCTTTGGAACCGAATCGGATGCTAAAAAGGCATTGATGAATGAAATCAGAAAAGAACGTAAAGAAGCTGAGGATTGTGGATGCATTTTTGATTACGGCACAAAAAGCGTCTCTGAATTAACAAATGACAAAGGGTCCACCAATGCGGCGTGGTATGGTTATTCAGTGTATGATGACCATCATACCGATTTCATGTTGTTTGATATGGGAAATATTAAAACAATTGGAGCTGATGAAAAGGTTAATGCGAATATTCTTAAAAAATTAGAGTCTCACTCTGTTGAATACGACTTAAAATCCAGAGCATCAGATGTTTCAATTTATTCTGAGGAATTAGGAATAATGGTTGTTATGGACCAAAGGTTGATGCCGACAGAATTTTTGAACTACCTTGATGAATTCAATACGGCGACTGTGCCGGAAGATTATTTTATTAAATATTTCCCGACGCATCTTATCGACCTTTCTACGGAAAGACTTGTCTGATTTATATTTTACCCGCAGTTTACGCTGCGGGTTTTTCTTTTCGTTAACTATTTTAAAATTGCTTTTAGTCTTTAAGTCTAACATATTTATAATAAGAAAAGGAGGGGCTAATATGTCTTTAAAATTTCATAATTTCTATATCAAATATCTATTGCTATGTTCTGCCGTTTTTGAAGTCGTCATTGTTGTAGAGGCAATAGCTGAACAGGCATTTCTGTCATTATTGCTTTTTTCAGCGTTCAATATTTTAGGATTTATAACCGGATATGTATTGCAAAAGCAAAGACGCGTAGGACTTCAGCTCGTTAAGATAAGAAGCATTATAGGAATTGTAATTGCAAGTATTTCGTATTTGCTGACTTTAGCAAATTTCTATTTATCTGGGAACGAAATGTTTAAAAATCTTAAGAGAACTATAGCAGAAAATCCTAAGGACGCTCAAGGCTTTTTCTATATTGAAAATTTCTTTTCAACTATTTCGGCTACAAGTATAAGCATTTTGGGTGGCATCTTATGCGGGTTGTTTTTCTTAATTTTTCTTGCTTATATAATTTATCAAATCTGTATTCTAAAATATTATGCCAAACGAAAAAGCATTTTTATGATAGGAGAATAACTATGATTTATGCAATATCAGATATACACGGACAATATGATGCGTTTATGTCCTTGTTAAATAAAATTAATTTTAAAGATACCGACGACCTATATGTTTTAGGCGATGCTATTGATAGAGGACCAATGCCGATAGAATGTCTACGATACATTATGGGACATGACAATATACATATGCTCTTAGGTAATCACGAACTTATGATGTATGAGACGATGACCGTCAACGATAGGGATATTGAAAATAATTGGCATCGTAACGGCGGGGGAGTAACAGCAAAAAAATACTTGGCTTTATCTGAAACTGATAGGAAACAAATTCTTTCTTATATCAAATCTTTACCGCTTAATTTTGAGATAACTGCCAATGGTACTAACTATATTCTTTGTCATGCCGCTCCATTGTGTAAGTATTATGATACCACTTTTGAAAAAACAACAGAAGTTTACTATTTTTATAACGAAAAAGAATATGCGGTCTGGATGAGAAGAAAGCCTAAACCCATTGAGAATAAAACTGTCATTATAGGACATACACCAACAATAGCCTTTCAAAAGGCTGAAAAAGGGGAAATTGCAGTTTTTGATGGCGTTATTGATATAGATTGCGGAGCTGCATACCCGGACCGTGGCGGTAGACTTTGCTGTTTTTGCTTGGATACACAAGAAGTATTTTATCAAAACATTGAATAATTTGTAATGATAACGATAATATAATAGTGTACACTATTGACATTATGTACGCTATTTGATATAATAGGAGGCGAAAGGAAGTGGATAATATGTATACAGTAAGTGCTACAGATATGAGAAAAAACTGGAGTAAAAATTTGGATGTAGTGTCCAGAAATAAGCCCTTGTTTATCAGACGAACCAGAGATGATTTCGTGCTTTCCGATTTGGATACCTTGAAAACAATATTAAATGCATATACGTTTAACGCCCATCTATTCAAAGAGGACGATAACAGCTATACCATTTCTCTTGATGTTTTAGACCTCGTTGAAAATGCTGAAACAAAAGAAGATGCAATCTCAGCTATGAAGTCCGCTATTTATGAATACGCAACAGATTTTTATAGCGAATTCGGTTTATGGAGTGCCGCTCCAAACAGGAAAGCACATATTCCATATGTATTCAAAGCTTTGTGCGACAATCCGGAAGAATTGGAGTTGAACATCGTTGCCTAAGTGGTCTGAATTAAAAAGGTTTTGCGAAAAAGATGGATGGGAGTTATACAAAAATACGGACCACTATTTCTATCGCAAATTTATGCCCGACGGACGAATTAAAATGACAAAAGTTTCCCGTGGGTCCGGAGAAATCAAAAAACACCTGTGGCAAGAAATACTCAAAAAACAGCTTCAGGTTACACAAGAAGAATTTAATTCGAAAATTTAATTGTCAGTCAAGAGTCGCTTCGGCGGCTCTTTTTTTATTTTAAAACAATTTTTGAACGATTCTTTTTACTCTTGCAGCATCTAACATATTTAAGATGAATCTATTTGGCATTAAGAACTAAATAGGTATATTTTTTAAGGAGGAATCTTTATGATTATTTTTCAAGATGACAAAAACCATTTTATTGAGCACTTTAATCCTAAAACAGGATTTTATGTCCGCAGTGGAGTTCTTGACCAGAACGGCAAAGATACAGGCGTTGACCCGTTTATGCGTTGCTATCCCTCTCTCATTGATGTTGGAATAATGGAACGCTGTGTTTGTGCCGGAAAGTGCAAGGTTGACTGTTATCAGAGGGCTTGCGACCGAACAGGCAATAATATGTCGCTCGAAGATTTTAAGAGTATATGTCAACAGGCAAAAGGACGTGTTTTTCAATTTGCTCTTGGTGGTGCAGGAGACCCCGATACACATGAAAATTTTGCTGAGATTCTCAAAATCAGTCGTGAGTACGGTATTGTGCCCAATTTTACAACATCAGGAATTACAATGACTCCTGAAAAGGCAAAGCTCTGCGCGAAATATTGTGGAGCCGTCGCTGTTTCTGAGCATTTCGCCGATTATACACGAAAAGCAATTAAAATGTTGCAGGATGCCGGAGTTAAAACGAATATCCACTATGTATTAAGTAGAGATTCAATAGATTATGCTATTGAAAAACTTAAAAATGGTGGATTTGGAGAAAAAATCAATGCGGTAGTTTTTTTGCTTTATAAACCGATAGGTTTGGGAAAAAAAGAAAAAATGTTGACTTTGGACAATCCAAAAGTTAAAGAGTTTTTCGACCTGATTGATAAAAACAATTTTTCTCATAAAATTGGATTTGACTCTTGCTCGTGTCCCGGCATTGTTAATTGTACTACTCATATCAATATGGACAGTATGGATTTCTGTGAGGGCGGAAGACATTCAATGTATATAGATGCACACATGAATGCTATGCCTTGTTCCTTCGGTAATCAAAATCCGGACTTTTTTGTAAGTCTTCGAGAAAATACCATTGAAGAAGCTTGGTATAGTCCGGTCTTTGAAAAATTCAGAAGTTCTTTAAAGAATTCTTGTATGAGTTGCAAAAATCGCGCGGTTTGTGCAGGGGGATGTCCGATTTGTCGAGATATCGTGCTTTGTAATAAGCCTGAGAAGGAATTGCTTTAAGAATTTTTAAAACATGAAAGGACGATTTATTTATGACAAATGCACTTGTAATTTTTAACTTTGAAACAGGTGACTCAAGTTGCCCGGACTGGAAGGAAGCCTTTCTTGTGAAAAACTTTTCTCCCTATGATGTCCCGCGTATTCGGAAAGCCCTTGAAAAGAGCAATGCTGAAGCTGACTATTATGATATAGCTGTGGACGCCCTTTCGCATCTTAAAATGGATTTTGCGGATTTTGAGTTTTCAAAAGAAAATAGCATTGACAGTTACTATGTCATTACGATTTAATGAGAAAGAAGGTTAATGGTATGAAATTCAGGTCAGACTTTGTAACTAATAGCTCAAGCAGTAGTTTTGTTATTGCTTATAAAAAAGCCCCAAAAATTGATGCAGAAACCTTAAAATGCTATCCATTCTTAAAGGTATATCAGAAGGTGATTGATGGCATTATTTCTTGTGACGGCAATGATACCGAGGCTACAACTGCAATTGAAACCAAAGAAGAGTATGATAAATACTTTATTGAAGAAAACGGTTGGAACGGAAATCCAACAATCGAAGATATTTTTGATGATACGCCAGAATTAAAAGAAACTTATAATAAAGTCGTAGATTATCTTTCTAAAGGATATTCTATATTCTGCAAATACATTGGTTATGATGACGTCGGCTTGATAAGTTTAGTCGAAACCCTTGCAAAGGATAATGAAGATTTTGTTATTTTGGAGGAGAGAGATTAATTATGAAAATTAGAACTGATTTTGTAACAAACAGCAGCTCTTCAAGTTTTGTCATTTGCAAAAATGATTTGCCTGAAGATATCCGCGACAAGGTAATATCGTACATAGAAAATCATTTCACTCACGCAGAGGTTGAAGATATGAATGAAATGTATAAGTATTGCGAATTTTACGATACATATTATTTAGTCGGATATCAGAAGGATGACCCATATATGCACGTTTGGGTCACAAGAGACGAATATATGGACGATGAGTTCATTGATAACATTCTATATGAATATGAGGATTGCTCAATCCCCGCCAAGTATGACGAACATTATTGATACTTTCTATTTATAGACCGCAGAAATCCTGCGGTCTATTTTTCTGCCATTTTCTCCTTAATTTTTCGCTCATATAACATATTTATCTTAGAAAAAAATAAAACCACTAAGTATTGTGTTATAGAAAGCGAGTGTTTAAATGAGTGGAATATATACGAGAAAAAACGTTGGAATGAATGGATTAGTAGAAAACAGGACTGAAGACCATATAAACGAGGAATGGTTTCGAAACATTATTGATGCTAATTTATATAATCGCATAGACGGTTTTGAATACAAAAGAATGTTAGATAGAGCAAATCAGCTTAAGGGCGTTGATGTTGATGCACATTTAGGCAATGAACACTTTATCATTGATGAAAAAGTGCAAACAAGTAAGTTAAAGGTAAAAAACAAAAGAGGCAAATTTACATATCTTAGAGATGGTAAAGAATATACAGTTAAAACTGCTTGCACTCCAACATTTTGCTTTGAATTGGCTTGCTGTAAAATGTCCAAAAGACAGAAAGAAAACAATGAATATCATACCCGTTACTTTGATATACCAACAAAAGTGTTCGGAAAAAACAGATATCCGGGATGGTTTTTAGATGCAAATAAAGAGACTGAATATTATGTTTGTGTATGGCCGCATAACTACGATGTAATGGAAGCTATGCTTATTTCCAGACAAGATTTGTTTGATGCACTTCAAAACAGAGGAATGAGCTCAGATACACTTATAAAAGACCTTGAGGATATTTCAGCAGACGCTTATGAGGCAGTACACAAAGAAGAATTTGAGGCAGCAAAATGGAAACCTCCTCTTAGATATTATGAAGATTGTCTTAAAAACAAAGACGGAGAGTATGACGCTTGGTTTACTTCTTCAGTTTATAATTTAGCGGAAGCTCCGATAAATTTGATATGTAAAAAGGACTTCCTTTTGAGCCTGCCCCACACAAAGCACTGGATTATGCTTCCCAATGAAGAGGAGTTAGTGGAACAATGATTATAGATACCTTAAATAAGTTGCAAAATATCGTTACCGGCAACAGAGCGACTGACGACCAAATCGAACGAGCAGAAAAGGATTTAGGACTTAATTTTGCTCCTGAATACATCCGCTATGTAAAACGATTTGGAGTATTTTCAGCATCAACTATAGAGTTAACCGGCATAACGGATACTGACCGACTCAATGTAGTGTCAGCAACAAAAAGAGAGCGAAAACTTAACTCTAAAATCCCGAATGATATGTATGTCATTGAAAATTTAGCAATTGATGGATTCGTTGTACTACAAGATGTTTCAGGCGTTATATATTATATTTCGCCCTGCTACGAACCAAAGAAAATGTTTAAATCGTTAGAAGAATATATTGAAATCACAAGAATATAGAAGAAAGAACAAATACAGCGCAAAAAATTGTTTTAAAAGAAGGTAAATAATGAAATATACATTAGTAATTGAAGGACGACTGCCGGGATTAAATGATTATCAGCTTAAATGCAGAACACATTACTCAGAAGGAAATAAAATGAAACAAGAGTGCGAAGATATTGTTTCGCTTTACATAATGCAGCAATTAAGAATTCCTACAATAACAAAAAAGGTTTTTATAGAATTCAGATGGTACGAACCAAACAGAAAAAGAGATTATGATAATATTTCAAGCTTTGGCCGTAAATGTATTCAGGATGCATTAGTAAATTGTAAAATACTTAAAAATGACGGATGGAAATATATTCAAGGATTTAAAGATGAATTCTATCTTGATAAAAAGCATCCCAGAATAGAAGTCGTTATAACTGAAACGGAAATACCGGCAAAATAACTATAATTAAAGCCAAAAGAAAACAAAAAAACGAGACTCGTAATTGAGCCTCGTTTTTCTTCTTTTTAACTATAATTTAACTTGCAAATTCCTGCACCCAGATGTATGTTCCGTCTTCCATTTTAGCAACACCAATGCCGGTCTTTGTCCATTTTTCATTCAAGATACAAGCATTATGCGTCGGACTTTCTCGCCAAGCCTGAACAGCTTCTTCTGCGGTTTTATATGTTTTTGCAAGATTTTCTCCCGCATTACCTGAAGTAAAGCCATATTCCTGATAAAGAGTAGAAAAGTATCCCTTGCTATCCGGTCTATGATGCGAAAACTTACCCGATTTTGCTATTTCTTGAGCTCTTATAGTTGCAATAACTGACAAAGAACTGTCAAATGTTAGAATTTCTTTATCCATATCCTGACGATATTTGTTAACGAGCTTGTAGACTTCATTGATAGTTGCGGTATTCTCGTTCAAAGAGTTCTGAACTTCTACTGCGGTATTCTGATACTTTGAATTAAGGAATCCTACATCTGTTTCAGAAAGCGTTACTGTTGTAATCTCAGGAATCTTCTTTTTGATTTTAGGCATTTTAAATTCACACGAACACAACGTAAACATCAATACAGCAAGTAATCCTACTGCTAAAAGTTTTTTCTTCATAATAAATCATTCCTCTTTTTAAGTTTTGAGATTCGTTGTCTCGATATAAATATGTCAGATATAAAAAGCGTTTTTTGTTTTAAAACAATTTTGTTCGCTCTCTTTAGGAGAACGGATTTTCTTATTTGTTTCATCTGACATATTTAAAATGAATCTATTAGGCATTTAAGAGTTTAATAGATATCAAAAAGTTTAAGGAGGATTACGTATGAAACCTTTTAATGAAGATTTTAGCTTTGACAAGTACGCTAAAATACTCAAAGTACCAACCCCGAAAAGTTTGGTTGGCAAGGAAGTGTCTGCATCTTTGAAATGGGATGGAGACACATGTTATTTGCTTCTTGAAACTCCTGTTTGTGTTTCAGATGAAAAAACATTATTCCTTGTTGGCTCTTGCATTGTTGATTTCAGTAGCTCAAAAACAACGTATGGAGCTTTTGTTCTTGAAAAAAGTTGCATTGATTCAGATAGCAACGATATTGCAAGTATATTTTTTGAAATGGGCTGTTATACGGCACCCTATCAAATGCAAAGCGCATACAAGGATGAACTTGACTATATTCACGCTTTGTCTTTGGCAATTATGTCCGATGTAATGCTAAGAATTGCAAAAGAAACAAAAGTTAAAGATGATAAATTGTTTGATTTAGCTCGAACAATGGGTTTTGAGCTTTAAAGGAGGCCATCATTATGGAAAAATACACTGTGAACATCACCGAAACATCTCGCGGTTTTGTTGAAGTTGAGGCTAATTCAAGAGAAGAAGCTCTTTCGCTTGCCGAGACTGAATATTGGAACGGAAATGTTTGTTGGAACGATACTGAAGAAGAGTATGAAATTGATTCTTCAGATAGGGATTAAAGGAGGATATCATAATGAAAAAATACTTGATAAGTGTGAATCAAACGTCGCAGGGCTTTGTGGAAGTTAAGGCCGATTCAGATGAAAAGGCTCTTTACCTTGCCAGAGAGGAATATGAAAACGGAAATGTCTGTTTCTGTTCCGATGAAGAGTTTAAAATTGAGCGTTCAGAGGAGGAATAATATGTCAACACATATTATGGTAGACATCGAAACCCTTGGAGTTGATAATGCTCCGCCTGTACTTCAAATTGCAGCAATGGAGTTTGATTTAGATACAGGAACTGTTTACGAAACTTTTAACCAAGTTGCAGATATAACATCATTAAAAAATGTTTCTATGGATACTTTGGACTGGTGGCTCAGAACAGCTCCAATGGTGCTATCTGAATTGTCACAAAAAGGCGAAGAGACAGAAAAAGAGCTTATTTGCAACTTTGTACAGTGGCTAAACACTAAAATAGATGTTTTTCTTTGGGGTAACGGTATTCTATTTGATAACCGAATTCTTAATGAAAAATGTGCTGAATATGGCTTAACATATCCTGTTCGTTATAGCAATGATATGGATATGAGAACTATCATTCAGGTAGCCGCATACAAAAAAGGGATGAATACTCAATGGGAATTCCGAGATTCTATTCCCTTTGAAGGAAATCCACATGATGCTGAAGCGGATGTCAAACATCAGATTAAATGTGTTTGTGCAGCTTACAAGCTATTAACAAATAACTAAAAGGAGGACGCAAACAATGGAAAAAGCTATAATCAATGCACTTATCGCACTTTGTCAACGAGAAGGCATACTGCCCACTAATCTTGGTGAGCTTGCAGACGAGATACAACGATTAGTTGCTGATGAAATGTATGTTTCAAGAATGGAAATTGAAAACTTAATTATTGACTAAGGAGGACTTGTTATGTTTTTTGAAGTTGTAGGTACAAAATGTTTTGGCCCGGAGATAGACATTACTGACCCTTGTTACGACAGGTATATGTGGTGTCGTCTGAATAATGTAAAAATTAAAGAAGGAGAATACAGGTGTATTGTATGGAAAAAACAAACACGACATGAAGATTGTTTTGGAAATCTCCGTTACGACACGAGAATTGCAAAAATAGGTATCTATCGCGGCGATATTCCGCACACAGAAAAGCTTGAAGAAATCGGCGAAATCGGAGTTGATGCCGGCCTTGCAGGTTTCTTCAATGGTAAACTGGATTACAATAATGAAGAATGGTCGGAACTTTGTTCTGCTATCAAGGGCAAAGACTATCTCATCAATAAAGAAGGTTTCTTCTCCAGGTCCGGTTATGGTGATGGCTGTTATCCCGTATATGCAGAAAAAGATACAAACGGAGAAATTATTTCTCTTGAAATTTGTTTTATGTAAGGAGCGTCACTGATGAATAAATATGTTGACACCGACAAACTATTGGATTTAATTAATGCACATCATTATAAGTTGGCAGATAAAAATAATTCAATGGATTATGGAATGTTTACCGTTGGAATTAAACAAGCAATTGATGAAATGCCGACCGACGATGTGGTTGAGGTTGTTAGATGCAAGGACTGCCCATATTTCAGACCTTATGAAGAGGTTGAGGATTTTGACGGCGAGTGCATTGCACATGAAATCGAAACCGATAAAACTGAGTTTTGCAGCATAGGCTGTAAAACAAAATGAAAAAGCATGAAGGAATTACTTAATGATTATCTCTCTTGAGATTGTCTTTATGTAAGATAAAATTAGGAGGAAAAATTCATGAAAAAATATAACGTGACAGATTCAGAGGTTATAAAAGCTTTAGAATATTGCATTGCAGACAGAATCGAATGTGATAAATGTGCGTTACAGGATGAATGCGAAAGTAATCCTTTCTATTCCACCATTGCAAAATATGCCCTTGACCTTCTCAAACGTCAGAAGACAGAGATTGAAAGACTAAAATCTATGAATCAAGCGAAGCTTGACTGTATTCACGACTTGCAAAAGGAAAACGAAATCCTTTCAAGAAATGCTGATACAGCATTTCAAGACGGCCTGAATGAAAGACGAGATTTGTTTGCGCCTGAAATCAAAGCCGAAGCATACAAAGAGTTTGCTGAAAAAGCAAAGGAGAATTTTCAAAATCTCGAATATAGTGCAGGCACGGATAGAAAAACCGTCAAGGTTGAAGAAATGAAAGAACAGATAAATTGGGTACTTCATTCAGTTGCCGCTGAAACACTTGACAATATTTTAGAAGAATTGGTAGGTAAGAAAAATGCGTGAGTTTATATTTAGAGGTAAAGTAAAAAACAAGGCGGATTATGAGCTGATAAAATCAATGTATAGTGATAACTGCAAAAACGGTTTTATATATGGCTCGTTAGTCGTAAGTCACGGTAAATACTATATCTGCGTAACGGCATTATGCCAGGTCAATAGTCTTGTTAATAATGGCAGGACAACAATGTTTGAGGTTATTCCCGAAACAGTTGGAGAATACACAAATTTAACCGATAAAAACGGTAAAAATGTCTTTGAGGGTGATATTGTAACATACGAGGACGCCGTGGCAGATTTTGAAGGCTATCACGACGATGTGTTTTTAAATTGTGGTGAAGTCGGAATCTCAACGTGGGATGGAATATACTTTACAAACCGACAGACGGTTGATATGTCCGACTTGTACGAAAGCGAAACAATGGTTGATTGTGAAATCATCGGAAATATTTACGATAACCCTGATTTGCTGGAGGTTAAAGAATGACAGAGAAAGAAGCTATTAAAATACTACAAGAATTGAGCTTGGAACGTTGTGAAGCTTTTGGATTTGATTGTGGTAATTGTGACAAATGCGAAGTTACAATAGCGTATGATATGGCTATTAAAGCCCTCGAAAAACAAATACCGAAGAAGCCGCATAAATTTTTGAAGACATAAATTTAAAATGGTGTGAGTGCGGCAAATATCTCGGCAAGTTAAAGAATGAACAAAACTATTGTAAATGGTGCGGACAGGCTTTGGATTGGGAGGAAGAAGGATGACTTGGGCAGAATACTCAAAGAAACCGGGAGTCGAACCGTGTGTTCGAGATGCTCACGGTCTTATTGTAGCATTATGCGCTGGATATAGTAACGAGGAGTTGAAAAATCTTCTTAAGAAACATCCCGGATGGTACATAAGCTATTTTAAATCGTATTAAACTTTATAAGGTATCCATTAAAAGTCTTTCTCGCTATATGTGGGGAAGGCTTTTTTTATGAGAAAATCCTCCAGAATCACCGAATGGTAATTTTGGAGGATTTTTTTCGTTTAATTACAAAAATCAATGGTTATGATTGTAATAGAGCTGTCACTTAACTGCCAAACTGTTCCCGCATAAGAATTTACATTTTTATATGCTTGAGAAATCGCATCATTAGTATAGATTCCAAACAATGCAGGCAAATCATTGTTAGCATCATAATTGATTTTTATATTCGTTTCAATTTTATCATCAGAAACCCAAAATGAACCTGGAATCTTAGTTCGTATATCATCAAGTTTTTCTACCTGTATCAATTTGTGTTTATCTTCTAAAGTCCATGGAATAGGAGATTGACTAATTGGCAAAAAAAATGGTAATTGATTATTGTCACATTCCAACCAATTGCAAACAGTAACGGAATTGTCTTCAAAAATTATAATGCCTGATTCATAACCGGTATCTCTTACTAAATTAAATCCTCTGCCTAATATAGTTTGGGCTTTGTCTAATATAGATGTTTGCACATATTTTGATGGAGTACGCCTACTACTTATCCAATCCTCAAATGTTCTGAGGGGCACCCCCAATTTTTCTGCAAACTCTTTTTGAGTAAGCCCATTTGAGTTACAATACGCTCTATAAAGTTTGTCGGCAAAGGTTTGTTCAGTTAAAACACACCAAATCAAAGGTTCATTGGTTTGCCAATAAAACTCAACGGCATACATCTTACCATCTTCGCCTTTGCACAGTTTTGCGTTGTCAAGGTCATAGAAGGAATCTGTATCAACGTGTACATCTTCTCCAAATTCGTTTTTTACTTTTTCAATGTGCAAATTGTCCATAGTGGATAGGTCGAGCTTATATCCGGCTTTCGTTACGGCATAAATATCGCCGTCAATAATTTCGAATTTCATAAAATGACCTCCATGATACTATTTTTCTACAATTATCAACTTCGCAATTTAAAATTCTGGAATGTCGTTGATGTAATCAAGGCAATCTTTTTCGCTTTCAAAAATATATTCAATCGGCTTTCCATTAAATTTAACAATAAAACTTGCATTGCCCATCTTAAAAATCTCATAAGTAGTAATTTCTTTACTTATAGTTCCAGTTCTTTTCACTTCATTGATTTTCGTCATTTTAATCGAACTCCTTTTGATTGAGATTTTCCTTATTTGTTGACTATATTATAACACGCAATGCGTGGTTTGTCAACTTCAAAATTAGCTTTTGTTCTTTATTTTCATTATAAATATGTCATAAAAGCAATGTATTTCTTGTTTTAAAATAATTTTATATTGTTTTTTCTATTATCTGACATATTTAAAATGAATCTATTTGGCATCAAGAGTTAAATAGATATTAATATTTTAGGAGGCAGTAATATGATTTTTAAACTTGAAGATTATGAAGACAGAGAGGATACAAGGTATTGTATGCACTGTAAAACCAATGAAGAAGCAAAAGATTTTTGCAACTTTCTTCATTCTCACGGAAGAGAATGGTGTACAGGTGAATCTTACTTCAATGAAACTTATTGGATATGCTATGAAGAAGCTACTTGTTACAACTTTAATTGTAATAGTTTTGGTGGTTTACCGTTGTATAATTCAGAGGGGTATACAATTTTAGAATGGAGCGATTTTATGGAAGACACAGCAAAAGCAAAGAAAGGCTTTATTGACAAACTTTTTGAGATGCTTAACGTAAAGCCAAATGAAGTCTTTTCTTTACGCGATGATACCCGTCAATATCGCATAACAGAAGATTTGGAAATTCAGATTTTGGATGATGATGGCGACTGGACATATGCCTATCCTACAATAAGAGATTTTCTCACTGGTTTATTGACAATTGTGAAAATTCCAAAGCCGACTGAAAATGACCAAATTGTAATTGACTACGCACGTCTTTGCGGAGCTAAATGGCTTTCAGTGGATAAGAATGGCACTTGTTGGATGTCTTTTGAAAAACCAACCAAAAAGGGAACGGAATGGAGAGGCGATATCAAAATTGATGGAGAAGTATATGTTGATAGGCAGTTGTTTTGTAATCTTTCTTTTCTGTCATGGGAAGATGAAGAACCGTATTATATCGGTCCGAAGATGGAAGAGGAGGAACCGGAGACGATTTCTTCGGTTAAGAAAGTTTTGGGCGACTTTAAACCCGGCGAAACTGTAAAACTCGGTGAGCGTGAGTACATTGTTCTTGGACATACAGAAGAAACTACCGCAGTTATTACCAAGGATTTCACAAAAAAAATGGAGTTTGGTCAGTCCGGAGATTATCTTACCAGCGATGTTCGCAAGTATTGCAATGGTGAGTTTTACAATGAATTGGTTGCTGCTGTTGGCGCTGAAAATATTGTAAAGCATACCGTTAAGTTGGTTGCAGATGATGGCACTGGAAAAGGTAAAGCTTGTTGTGATAACGTTTCTATTATCACTACCGAGAATTATCGCCGTTATCGTGAATATCTTTCTGCACTTGGTAAGCCTTCTTGGACTGCAACAGGTGTTACTACACTTAACAAGGATTATGCTCGTAGCGTTTGCTATGTCGGCTCCGGCAGCATTCTTGACTGGGGCGACTGTGGCTGTTGCAATGTGGTTCGCCCGTTTTGTATCTTGAATTCTTCAATAATCGTAGGAGGTAATTAAAATGGGTTGTGATATTCATCTTATCACTGAAATCAGAAAAGACGGAAAATGGGAGTTTGTGCCTGAACGTCCCGAATCGCTTAACAAAGGAAATTACACAACTTTTGCTGTTTTAGCAGGAGTGCGAGATTCTTTCAACTCATGCTTGTTTCCGGCTAAAGGACTGCCAGCTGATATAAGCGGAAAAAGGTTTTATTTTGAGTCGGAAAAATCAAATATGGAGAGAATATACAACGAAGATTTGACCACTTGTTTGGTTATTGGGGATGAAATCGTCGGAGAGTTGTATTCGTGTGATGACTCGCGATATAAAAAAACCTTGATTGATATCACGGAGCTGGAATATGAACAGTTGAAAATGAAGAAGAGCGACTCATGGTTTTATGATTCACAATATCGAGAACTTGGATGGAGAGAATCAAAAGGCGTAAGAACTTATTATGTGCGTGATGCAAGCGTTGTTGGGGGAAAATGGGAAAAAGTGCCTTTTAGCAAACTTTTTTATTCCTTCGATGAGTTTGCAAAAAAACACTACATAGATGAGTGGAATGAAGAAGCTCAAGATTATGGATATTGGGGTGTTAATTTCGATTCCCCGGATTATCACACTCCGTCATACATTTCTCTCAAGGAATTTGAAGACGCCGATTATTCTGACTACACTTTGAAGAAATATAAAATTTCATCAGTGTTTTATCAAGCATTTATTGACAAAGGTGGAATATTGCCTTCTGAGTTCAAAGTTGAGAAATCGGGCATTGGAGATTTAGGCGATGTATTTGCGGAGGCATTATCGCCTACCGTTACGATTTGTTGGCGTGATGATGATATCACAGATAAAAAGTATCCTATTTTTGCCGGTATTCATGAATTAAAAGATATCGCAAAGAAATATGGAATAACAAATTCTGAGGATATCAGAATTGTATTCGCATTTGATAATTAAAATTAGGAGGACTTATTATGAATTTTCTTTTCAAAACAGCGACCACAATGAAGCCATACAATAACAAAAAATGGTGGATTGACAAAGATGTTATGCCGGAAGCATACATCAATGCGGACAGTCTTAAAGAGGCATTAACAAAATATCAGAAACGAGCAGAAGAAAACGGAATTACGATTTCAAATTCAGCGCTCAAAACAGCGGAACCAATGTATGTCGATAGCGATGGCGAAACAAAACAGGTTGGATTAGTAATTACAGCATCGGCTGATTTTTCTAATTCCTGTACTTACAGCAAACAGTATATCGAATTGTGGACGGAAATCTTAACAATTGTTGACACTGAATTTTAATATCTATTTAGGAACTCCTTTCAGCTTGAAAGGGGTTCCTTTTTGTTGTTTTGCGCTTTCATCTAACATATTTATATTGGAGAGTTAGATTTTAATTTAAGCCTCCGAAAATACATGTAAAGGAATGATATTTATGTCATTTAATGACAGTAAAGAAAAAATTAAAACAACAATTGACAAGGTGATTGAAAAAACTAAATCAGAGGATTGTAATGATGCTTTCTGGGATAAGGCAGATAGACTGTTTTTGCAGGCGTTATGCTTATATATAGCAGAAACGTCATCTGTTGAAGATTGTACGCTTAGCAATGTACTTTTTATGATTCCGGAAGGTGATGGAAATAGTCAAAAACATCCTCTTGATGAAAAATTTAAAGTGCTTAAAGCTCTCAACTCTGATTCTGAAGCCGTAAAGGTATATGACCAGTTTGTTGAAGTGGCCGGCAAAACAAGAAATTCGGTATATATTTCCTCTGCTGCCCGCTTGAAAGAGTTTTTGAGCACGCCGTAATCCCTCAAAAAGCAGAATTAACCGTTCAGTATAGCATCTGAGCGGTTTTTCTTTTTCATCTAACATATTTATAATGTAAAGAAAAATATCGCTACTTAGCCGGCGGTTCAATAGTGGCTAAGAAAATGTGTATGCAGTCAACCGGCGGTGCGAACTAACAGGTTGAAAACAAGCAAATCAGCGAGCGTTGAAAGCTGACGGGAGACCAAACCTCTCCTCTAATTGAATATTGTATAGTGCGAATATGCACGAAGGCAGTTTTGGGCAAAGGTTGCTGCCTTAGCGGAGAGAGCTATATATATCCGTGGTGTTTATATAGTTTTCGTAGATGCAACAAACCTTGGTGAGATGTAGCCTCAGCGAAAAAGTACATCCGGTACGGCAAAGACTGATTTATTTGCCGCCACGTCAGGGAGTTGCAGTTACTCCTTCGGGGTTGTTTGACCCGATTTGAAACAAGAAATATCAGCTCGTAAGAGTTTTTCTTCGTTATAGCAATTCATATGGAGAAAACGCAAGTGAGAAAAGAAAAGCTGGGCACAAAAGCGACGTCGTTTAGGAGAGAATTCCTGAGAAGGGTTGTCTTACGATATCAAGACCGGTATATTCATTGAGCATTTTGGCCTTATTCAAGCTCGATTAGTATATTGCTTTGCTTTGCGACGGATGCTGGCGGTACGGTAGCCTTTAGTGTTATCCACGGTAAAACACGCGATAATCATAGTCCCAACAGTTTTAAGGTTCTGTCTCAGGGGGAAGGTACGAGATTCGAATTGCCATCATTTGATGAAGGCTGTGATTAGAAAATCAGTGCATACAGTAGGAGCCGATGAGCGATGAAATTGTATAGCTTATCGTCTTGTTTTGTTCTGCAATTCTGTCGATTTTCCTCCGTAAGGGGGCAGTCTGTCCAAATGCCAGAACTGACAAGGCGATACAATGCTCGAAAAACCTCCAAGCTCAAAAATTGTATATGGTTGTTTGGATATGTGAGCAGTTCAACATCAACATTGCGCAATCTTATATATTTCTTCTCTTGCGAACATAAAGCAAAAGCAATATAAGCGGTAACGCAATCTTTACACAAACATTTCGAACGGACTTAAACATTCAAATGCTTTTGAAATTTTAGATTGTTTTCTTTTGCATAGTATTTGTACGTTCGGGCTCTTGATATGATAGGTAATGTTTGTATTGCTTTCATTTCTTGGCAAACAACCTTTTAGTTAGAGCTTGGCAGCATAAACGGATGTTTGATGCATAGCGATTGGTTTAACACTTTTCGAATTTTTGTTTAGCATTTAAAAAGAAGAAAAAATATTTTGAAAGTTATATTTAACATTTGAAAAGTTCAGGAAGGTATTTAAAAGTATTTAAAAAGAATATAGCATTGCAATTAAACTTTTATAACAACTTTTTATTTCTTCTTAAAAAAGAAATAGAAAAAGAATATAGAAAGTTATATATAAATTATATACAAAACAAAAACATTATAGTTC
>ERZ772867.1168-NODE-1168-length-31758-cov-3.505410_pt1 | contig 31758 bp, 41 predicted proteins | sample MGYA00511341_ERZ772867 | MGnify/ENA primary metagenome ERZ772867 (study PRJEB29015, sample SAMEA2737707) | human gut metagenome | biome: human gut; feature: human-associated habitat; material: faeces | place: China | collected 2012 ... | reverse complement strand
TTGCACAGGACACCGAAGCACCGGGACAATTCTGTGTAGTATACGAATGCGAGGACGGAGCTATTTGGAGCAGACCTTACGGAATGTTTGTGAGTGAGGTTGACCATGCGAAACATCCAAATGCGAAACAGAAGTATAGATTTGAATTGATGGAGAGTGATAAAAATGAGACTGATTGATGCTGATGCAGAGATAAAGAAAATCGAAGAAGAAATTGAGCGGTCATACAAAGCCATTGACCGCTGGAGATCAGGAGGAATGCCTGGCAGCAGTCTATATGATATAGACGCGAAGGTCCGGCAGATCAAAAATAATATAGCAGACTGCAAACGGGAAATCCGTATGCTGAAAAGCTACACTACAGCATACAATCCCGAAGCAATTGTAAAGAAATTGGAAGACAAGATAGAATATGCCGGAAGATTAATGGTAGAAAAACCGGCGGATAAGCTTGATGAAATTGCCAATAATACAGCAGAAGATTACATACAGGCATATATAGAAGCGATCGAATTGGTGAAAGGCGGTGGAAACATTGAACAGCCAGGAATATGATCAGATAATAAAAATGGCGGCCGATTTGGAGCGTGGAGCAGAAGCGGAATGCAAAAAGGAAATTGAAAAGAGACAGAAATATAAAGAGGGATACATGAAGGGGATAGAGGATTTCTTGGATAGTATCGAAGGAAAGGTTAAGGAATGATAAAAGGAAAAGCAAAGATGGAATTTGGAACAGGCGACATCAGAATGACGGGAGCATTAAGCGGTGGCATAGGAGCATTGTGTTGCATTACACAGGAACCACATGAAATAGGTGAAAAAGTTCCGGTTGAGGACAGTTGGGACGTGGATCAGGCAGAAGTTATTTTGACATTCGCAAAAACAGAAAGCATAGATGCGCTCATAGCGGAATTGCAGGACGTAAAAGCAATGATGGATGGAAGATATCCATTCGAAAAAGGAAGAGTCCGAGCTGACGAAATGGATTTTGATGCGTTTTTGCACACATAAAAGGAGCTGATGCGAATGGAAATCATAGAAAAATTAAAACACTGGTTCATAATGGCACGGGCAAACCAATGCCTGGGATGTTGCCTAATCTGCAAATGGTGGGATATGTGTAAATGGGAAACAGAGGAGAGGAGAAGGAAGAGACGGCAAAATGACAAGAAAAGATATTCTTAAAAAATACGGATTCAGCTGGATGAGCAATGTCAACTTGAAGGAAGAACTTTCGGATGAGTCGGCAGCAGAATTCGAAGGTCTGATAAGGACTCTGGCCGAACATAACCGTGGACCGGCACCGCCAGAAACAGGGTGGAAGAAAAGAATGTACAACCAATAATTCATGAAAGGAGCGGGCAGGTGACAAAGATGGAGAAAATAACAGCATTCGTAATCACAGTTGCGACTACAATGCTTCTCTATCCATTATGTTATGACTGGGCAAGAGAAATCCTGGACTTGCAGATCTGGGATAGCATCCTGGACGGATTGGAAAAAGCAAAAGACCTATTCGATAAGCTGATTGGAAATGATAAAAAATAGCTTGCACTTGCCGGTGATTGTATCACAAAAGTGACCGGTTGATATAGATTCCCTCCGGCGGCAGCAGGATGGCAGCAGTCGGAGGAGAAAGGAGCGGTGTTGAAAGAAGTAAGCAAAGAACAGGCAAAGATCATTGAAAAGATGGTGCTCGACAAAAAAACAAATAAAGAAATTGCAGAAGCCACAGGATTAAAATACTGGGAAGTAAGGGACTATGTACAATATGTCGGATTGGCCGGAATAAGAGAACAGATGTCTGGGAGAAAACCAGGAAGACGAAAGAAGGACGGCTACAACAAAGAAAAAAACGGTCCCAATGCGGACAGACATCTCTGTAAGACTTGTATATACAGGGGAAGACATGATCAGGTAGGCAATTGCAGTTACATAGAAATAGAAGGGCATAGCAGAGGAATGCCGGCAGCAGAATGCACGGTGTACAAAAAAGGCAGAAAACGAAGGCAGGCATTGTGGTAAGGGCTAAAGAAAGAGTATGGGGAAAGGAGCAGATATTATTGGAACAGATGACAAAGGAAAGACTACTGTCATACAGGAGCAATAAGGCAGAAATACTGGAACTTGACTATGCAATTAATAATAGATGGAAATCGGATACGATGATCGGGAATGATGTTATATTCGATTACAGCAAGGGATATCCGATGCCACAGAGTGTGACGGGTTTTGATTCTGAAAAGTATGAGCGGCTACAAATTCGTGATATGGAGAGAAAAGAAAGACTGAAGAAAGAATGCGAGGAGATAGAACGTTTTGTAGATGATATCAAAGACAGCATAACTCACCGGATTTTCAGGATCTATTTTATTGACGGAAGGAAAAATGTAACATTGCGAGAAGTTGGAAAGCGAGTACATATGGGAAGAAGTGGAGTTGGAAAAAGAATTGAAAACTTTTTAAAAGTGTCCCGTAATTCCCATGATTCTCATTTACAATAATACTTGAGCCAAAGGCGGAAAACCGTCGGCTCGATTACAGGTTCAACGAAGACATCCGGCATATCGGATGTCTTTTCTTATAAAGGAAACGTGAAATACATGAACATGAAAAGAAATAGACCGGATAAAGATGGGACTCATCGAGGAGCGTTTGAAAAGAATAAGAAGAAAATATATGCAACACAGACCGTGTGTGGAATATGTGGGAAACCAGTAGACTTTTCTTTAAAGTATCCGCATCCGCTATCACCTTGCATTGATCATATAATCCCGATTGCTAAGGGCGGTCATCCGAGTGATATAGACAATATGCAACTGGCGCACTGGACATGCAATAGACAGAAGAGCGACAAGTTGATAGATAACAGTGTGACAAAGCAAGATGAAATATTAGGGAACCGTGTACTGCCACATACATTCAATTGGAGTGATTATAGACCTAAATAATTTTAATGGACAGGGGGCATACCTCCCCCACCGTGGGCGCGCGCGGACTTCACACCGTCACTGCGAAAAAAAACACACGCCGGAAAAAATAGCGTAGAAAGGAGAAATAAATGGCAGAGTACAGAGGCATAGAGTACCTGAGAAAAAAGCTGAATCGAAAGCGAAGCCGAGTCTTAAGGCGGTATAAATTCTATGAGATGAAAAATATAGCACGGGACATGGGGATCGCTACGCCGCCCAGCCTACAATGGTTGCAGGCTGTACTTGGCTGGAATGCAAAAGCTGTAGATTCGATTGCGGATAGGCTTGAATTCAGAGGATTCCGTGACGATAATTTTGACATGACTGGGATATTTAGGATGAACAATCCAGATATTCTGTACGATTCTGCGACGTTGTCGGCATTGATTTCTTCCTGCTGTTTCATATATATATCGAAGGGAGAAGATGATTTCCCGAGATTGCAGGTAATTGATGGGGCGAATGCAACTGGCATTATTAATCCAATCACGAATCTTCTTACGGAAGGCTATGCGGTTCTGGAACGTGACGATTACGGAAAAGCGACTGTAGAGGCTTATTTTGTGGAAGGGTGGACGGTAATATACAGAAATGGAATTCCGGATCAACTTTTTGAAGAGAATGTGCCAGCACCATTATTAGTGCCAATTATATTCCGGCCAGATGCCAAGAGAGCATTTGGACATTCTAGAATCAGCCGGGCATGTATGTCAATCACAGAATCGGCCATGAGAACTTTGAAGCGGTCTGAGATTACAGCCGAGTTCTATTCATTTCCACAAAAATATGTAGTTGGTCTGGATCCAGATGCGGAACAGATGGATAAGTGGAAAGCTACCGTATCAAGCCTCCTGCAATTTGATAAGGACGAGGACGGAGATTCGCCAACCTTGGGACAGTTCCAGCAGCAGTCTATGGCACCACATCTAGATCAGCTTAAAATGTTTGCTGCATTGTTTGCTGGAGAGACTGGGTTGACATTAGACGATCTAGGATTTGCAACGGAGAATCCGGCTAGCCAGGAAGCAATCAAGGCAGCACACGAGAATCTGAGACTGACAGCAAGAAAAGCACAGCGAGCATTTGGCAGTGGATTTCTGAATGTTGGCTATCTGGCTGCGTGCCTACGTGATGATTATCAATATTACCGGAACCAGGTATATATGACTACACCAATCTGGGAGCCAGTGTTTGAACCAGATGCAGCAATGCTGTCCAATATTGGGGATGGAGCAATTAAGATTAACCAGGCAGTGCCAGGATATTTCAATGCAGATAACTTAAGAGATTTAACTGGAATTAACATGAGCAATCTGCCAGTAACTCCGGAGGTGTAGACTATGGAGGACATCACACCAGGACTTTTGGAGAAGATACAGAAACAATTCTATCATGATATTGAAAAGAGCAGCATCATTAAAAACTTCAAGAAACAGGCACAGAGAGGTAAGACTTCATACAGCCAAGCGAACGAGGTGGCACAAGAGATTGGGAAAATCTTAGCGCAATCATATTCGGACAATTTATCATCTGATATATTGCCAGATGGAAAGATGTATTATAACATTGCTTCCAGAGTATTGGACCCGACGTTGAGGGGAGCTTATGAGATGGTGGCAGATAATGCAGCTATTGTACAGCAGATCGTGAACGAAGCAGCAGGCATTGGAATTAAAACAATAAGAGCACAAATCCAACAGGATAATATAGACGGTATTGTAAATCGGATTTCAAGTGAGGAATATTTCGACGATGTGAAATGGATTCTCGATGCACCTGTACGGAATTTGGTTCAGAAAGCAATGGACGATACTGTTCAGAAAAATGCAGATTTTCATGCAAAAGCTGGATTGAGACCAAAGATTATACGGAGATCATCTGGACATTGCTGTGAATGGTGTAATCAGGTAGCCGGAACATATGTATATCCAGATGTTCCTAAAGATGTGTTTCGGAGACATGATAATTGTGATTGCATTGTTGAGTATTATCCGGGAGACGGTAAAAAGCAAAATGTATGGACAAAAGAATGGAAATACGAAAAAGAATCTGATAAAATAGAAGAAAGAAAACTGCAGGGATTAAGTCCGGAATCAGATGCGATTATACGAAATATACGGGAAAAGATAATTCCGGAACAAAATCGTGAAAAAATTGCATCACGACAGGAAATACATCGACAAGGAACAAAGATGTATGAAGCTAGAAAAAAGAGTCTGGAAGCAAAAGGACAATTTGGACCTTCTTACATTACGGTATCGAACGAAGAAATTCAATCGCTCGTAAAGGAATTTTCAGGGACAGGAATTATTAAATATAATAGTCAAGGTAATTGGGATTCAAAAGAAATCATAACGACAAATGATAAAATCATAGGAGTAGTTGTTGATAATCGAAACGGAAATAGTGCAGAGACATCTGTGTTTAAGATTCACTACGCTAAAGATGGAATGCATATAGTTCCAGATTATCCAAGTAAAAAGAGGTGAGAGTTATGACATACGAGGAAATAAAAGAATTTATAGGTAAACAAGTCATCGTAAGAGATGTCGGAGGAAAAAGTTTTAAAGGTATTATAACTAATACGGAGAGTGAGTATGATACATCATCTGGAAAAGAAGAAATAGAATTAGATGCCGGAAAAGTATTTTATGGAATTCCATTAGATGAGATAAAAGATATAATAGAAATCAAATAAGCTGCCAGATTATTCTGGTGGCTTATATTTTTGAGGAGGCTACATGGGAGAAGTAAGGAAGGGGCGGCAGACCCCGACGCAATCTGTCGTGCTGCCTTATTCTTCAACATATGGAGCTGAAGCAATAGATATTTACAATTCGACAGGAAGAACTGCACAGGAGTGGCAGGAGCTTCTTCTGTCAGACATTTTGGCCGTAAACGAAGAGGGGTTATGGGTACATACCAAATTCGGGTATTCAGTCCCGAGGCGTAATGGAAAGAATGAAATTGTTGCAATAAGGGAGATGTATGGGTTAAAGAAAGGCGAAAGAATCCTACATACAGCACATAGAACCACAACTACACACAGCGCATGGGAACGACTTTCGAATTTGCTAAAGAAAGCAAATATCGAGGTCGTTTCTTCATATAAGGCATTTGGAAAAGAACATTTGGAAGTTGCTGGCGGTGGAATTATCGAATTCCGAACCAGAACATCAAAAGGTGGTTTGGGAGAAGGATTTGATCTACTAATTATCGATGAGGCACAAGAGTACCAAGATGATCAAGAGAGCGCATTAAAGTATGTCGTTACAGATAGTAAGAATCCACAGACAATATTTTGCGGAACACCACCAACTCCAGTAAGCTCCGGAACGGTTTTTACAAAATTCCGTAAGGCAACCTTGGAAGGACAAACGGTTAACTCTGGGTGGGCAGAATGGTCCGTGCCGGAGCAGACAGATATAAGAGATATAGATGCCTGGTATGAGACAAATCCATCTCTTGGAACAGTATTCACGGAAAGATCTGTAACTGATGAGATTGGTTCAGATCCGATCGATTTCAATATCCAGCGATTAGGATTATGGATTCGCTATAATCAGAAGTCAGCTATCAGCGCAACAGAATGGAATGAATTAAAAACAGATATCCCACCGGAGCTTACAGGAGATCTTTTTGTAGGAATCAAATACAGCAAAGATGGGAATGTGGCAATGGGAGTTGCATCTAAAACGAAAGATGGCAAGATATTTTTAGAGTGTATCGATTGTCGTGAAGTACGCGCAGGAGATACATGGATACTAGCATATTTGAAAGAATGGAAAGCAAGGAAGGTGATTATTGATGGCGCATCAGGGCAGCAGTTAATGGAAAATGAAATGAAAGATTATGGTATAAAGAATTCACACCTACCCACTGTGAAGGAAATCATTGCAGCAAATGCCTCATTCGAACAGGGATTATATCAGAGGAATATAGTTCATTCTGGTCAGCCGTCACTGGTACAGGTAGTAAGTAACTGTGAAAAACGGTCGATTGGGACCAATGGAGGTTTTGGCTACAAGGCAATGAAGGAGGAAATGGAAGTTGCATTGCTCGACAGCATAATTCTTGCATACTGGGCGTGCAGTGAGACAAAAACCAAGAAAAGAAAACAAAGAATTAGTTGTTAAAGGACACCTGAACAGGGTGTCTTTTTGCATATTACGCAACCCAGCGGTTAATGGAGAAAGGAGCAACAAAAATGGCAGAATTTACACCAATTACAACACAGGAGCAGCTTGATAAAGTAATCGGAGAGCGCATTGCGGGAGTGAAAGCAAAATATGAAGGCTTTGATGATTACAAGAAAAAAGCAGAAGATTATGATGCTCTAAAAGCAAAATCCGATGGTTTTGAACAGCAGATTGCAGCGTTGAACGAGGAAATTAACGGTGATGGAAAAAAGAACATCGGATACAAGAAACAGCTTGAAGAGGCGCAGGGCAAGATCAAGGGATACGAGACCAGTTCTCTCAAGACAAGAATTGCACATGAAAATGGAATCCCATATGAACTTGCAGGTAGATTAAGTGGATCTAATGAAGAGGAAATTAAGAAAGATGCCGAGACAATGACAAAATTCTTGAGAAAAAAAGATGTTCCTCCACTTGCAGGAGGAGATCCACAAAAAATTGATGACAAAAAGACAGCAATGAAAGGCATGCTGGCTAGTTTGAAAGGAGAATAAAAAAATATGGCAACATCAAAAGGAACAATGTTTGACCCTACACTGGTCAAAGATCTTATTACAAAAGTAAAAGGGAAGTCAGCACTGGCTGCATTATGTGGTCAGACACCGATTCCATTCAATGGATTGAAAGAAATGATTTTTTCTATGGACAATGAAATTGATATTGTCGCAGAAAATGGAAAGAAAACCGAAGGCGGTATTGCTATCGCACCAGTTAAAATTGTACCGGTTAAGTTTGAATATGGTGCAAGAATCTCTGATGAATTTATGATTGCTACAGAAGAAGAACAGTTGGATATTTTAACAGCGTTTAATGATGGATTTGCGAAGAAAGTAGCGAAAGGACTTGACCTTGCAGCTATGCATGGTATTAACCCAAGAACGGGAACAGCATCTGCTGTAATTGGAGACAATCATTTTGACGCAAAGGTTACACAAACTGTAGATTATGCGTCAGCAACACCGGATGCAAATTTGGAAGATGCGATTGCGGTAGTAGATGGTTCTGAAGGAGATGTAACAGGACTCGCGCTTTCGAAGACGTTTGGATCAGCGATGGCAAAAGTCAAAGCGAATGGAATCAAGCAGTATCCGGAATTTGCATTTGGAGCATCACCTGCAACATTTAACGGAATCCCGACAAGCGTCAACAAAACTGTATCTGGCGGAACAACGAAAGACCACGGTATTATTGGAGACTTCCAGGGAGCGGTTAAATGGGGATATTCAAAGGAAATCCCTATGGAAATTATTCAGTATGGTGATCCGGACAACTCGGGAAAAGACTTAAAAGGATATGGTCAGATCTATATCCGTGCAGAAGTATATCTGGGATGGGGAATCCTGGTGCCAGAATGGTTTGCAAGAATTAAGGAGGCATAGTATGAAGTATAAAAATACAAAAACGGGCGCAATTATCGAAACGAGTACAAGAGTTTCTGGTGAAAACTGGAAATCTGAGATTGATGAAGAGCCTGAGAAGAAAAAAACGCCATCTAAAAACCAGGGGGCTGGAAAAGATAAATCACAAGAGGGTACAGAATAATGGAGCCATTTGCTACGTTAGAAGATATATCTATTCTGTGGCGAGAACTTAAGGAATCCGAGTATAGCAAGGCAGAGCAGCTTCTGACAGTTGTCTCGGATTCTCTGAGATATGAAGCTAACAAAGTCGGAAAAGATTTGGATAAAATGATTGAACAGAATGAGACGTTGCGGAATGTTGCGAAATCTGTGACTGTTGACGTGGTAGCGCGTACACTTATGACATCGACAGACACGGAGCCAATGACACAGATGTCTCAATCAGCTCTGGGCTATTCTGTGACAGGAACATATCTGATTCCTGGAGGCGGTTTATTCATTAAGAAATCCGAGTTATCCAGACTAGGTCTTAGAAGACAGAGAGTTGGGGTGATGGATATTTATGGCATCGATGATCAAGGGAATTCCAGTAACACTGTATGAGAAGACAGTAATTGGAAAAGATGAATTTGACCATCCGTTATACCGAGAGACACCAGTGACAATTGAGAATGTGCTTGTAGCTCCAGCATCGACCACGGAGATTCTGGACGCATTAAATCTGACCGGAAAGAAAGCGGTATACAATATTGCAATTCCGAAAGGAGACAATCACACTTGGCAGGATTGCCGGGTGGATTTCTTCGGAATGCCTTGGCAAGTGATTGGATTCCCGCAACAAGGCATTGAAGAGAATATCCCGTTAGAATGGAATCAAAAATGGCAGGTGGCATTATATGGGTAAGACGAAGATTGTTTTGAACCGTGCTGGCATTAGAGAGTTAATGCAGTCCCCGGAAATGCAGGCAATCCTTGCGGAACATGCGAATAAGATAGCCAGTGCATCAGATACAGAAGCATATGTAGCACAGACGCGAGCGGTTGTAAAGGTATGCGGAGATGACGGTAATAACGGATTATTGAAGGCGGTTGGAAAGCATGGTGGAAAAAATCGTTAAGGATTATCTGCAGTCCAGTCTTGGAATACCGGTTAGGCTGGAAGAAGAGGATGATCTTGGAAATGAATATGTATTGATTGAAAAGACTGGATCTAGCGCGGGAAACCATATTGCATCAGCAACTCTGGCTATCCAGTCTTATTCTATGTCCCTGTACGGGGCGGCATCGCTCAATGAGCGAGTAAAAGAAGTAATGGAAAAAATAATCGAATTGGACGATATCAGTAGATGTGAGCTTAATACAGATTATAACTACACTGATACAGTAAGGAAGAAATATCGTTATCAAGCGGTATACGATATCGTCCATTATTAGGAGGGATAAGATGAACACAGAACATGTAAGTGCAGGAAAGCCCAAAATTGGTGGAGCAATCTATCGAGCACCATTAGGAACCGAACTTCCAACCGATGCAAAAACGGAACTGAATGCAGCGTTTCGGGAACTGGGGTACTGTTCGGAAGATGGAATCACGAATTCTAATAGCCCTGAGACGGATAACGTGAAGGCGTGGGGCGGCGACACTGTTCTAGATTTGCAAACAAGCAAAGAAGACAGTTTTAAATATAAGTTACTCGAAATCACAAATATCGAAGTTTTAAAGGCTGTATATGGAGACGAAAATGTAACTGGAACATTAGAAGAAGGGATCACAGTAAAAGCTAATAATAGCGAGGCGGAAGCGTGCGCCTGGGTAATCGACATGATTTTGAAGAAAGCGCTAAAACGAATTGTGATTCCATCGGCAGCAGTTACAGAGGTAGCAGATATTGTCTATAAAGACAGCGAAGCTATTGGATATGAGACAACACTCAAGGCTACACCAGATTCAAGCGGACAGACTCACTATGAGTATATCGTAAAGAAAGGGAAGTAAGATGAATACAGAAAAAAATGAAGTGGCAGCAATTACAGGAACAACAGAAAGCGGGTTTCGGTACACTTTACCGCCAGATGCTCTAGACGATTATGAATTATTGGAAAACCTGTGCGACATTGATAATGGAAATGCCTCTAAGATTACAAGGGCTGCCAGACAACTCCTTGGAGATGCACAAATAGAAGCACTTAAGGACCACGTAAGAAAGGAAAATGGAAGGGTTCCAGCTTCAAAAATGATTGAAGAAATTATCCAAATATTCAAAGGATCTCAAGTAAAAAACTCTTAGCCCTCGCCCACATGATCAACGTAGATGAAGAGGCGTTGATTTGTGATTTTGCAGAAACATATCGCATTTATGACTATAAGTCCCTTCCGTTACGGACGGTGGGGACTTTTGCGTGTGGGTTGAGGCCTGATTCAAGAATCGGAATGAGAATATCTGATTCAAAACTTACAACAGACCAAACACTATTGGCGCTGGTTGCTGATAATACGAGGGCAATTGCATGGCTGAATAGTTCAGACGGCGCAAAAGGAATTAATCGTCCAAAATCATTGGTAGAGGCGCTGATGGGAGAAAAGAAAACTACAGAAAGCGTAATCGAAACGTTTGATACAGGACAAGATTTTGACGATGAGTGGAGACGACTGACAGGAGGTGAGAAGTAGTGGCTACAGAACTTGCAAAAGCATATGTGCAGATTATTCCGTCTGCACAGGGAATCAGTGGAAAAATTCAACAGGCAATAGACCCAGAGGCGGAACCGGCGGGGGCTTCATTTGGAAGTAAATTAGTCGGAAAGTTAAAAGGGATTATTGCTACCGCAGCAATTGGAAAAGCGCTAGGATCGGCAATCAGTGAGGGAGCAAATCTTGAGCAAAGCCTTGGTGGAATTGAGACACTATTTAAGGATAGTGCTGATAAGGTTAAGGCAAATGCTGCAGAAGCTTACAGAACAGCTGGAATGAGTGCTAATGATTACATGGAATTAACCACAAGTTTCTCAGCAAGCCTCTTGTCCAGCCTTGGTAATGATACATCTAAAGCGGCTGACGTAGCCGATATGGCAATGACTGATATGTCTGATAATGCCAATAAAATGGGAACCAACATGGAAGATATCAAGAATGCCTATCAAGGTTTTGCAAAACAAAATTATACCATGTTGGACAACTTGAAATTAGGCTATGGTGGTACTAAGACAGAGATGGAGCGCCTGCTTGCTGATGCTCAAAAAATTACGGGTGTAAAGTACGACATCAACAATTTGTCGGATGTATATTCGGCTATTCATGTAATTCAAGGGCAGTTGGATATTACCGGAACAACAGCTAAGGAAGCGGCAACAACCATATCCGGTTCTTTCGCCTCTATGAAAGCAGCTGCTAAAAATGTTATGGGGGAGATTGCCCTTGGTATGGATGTCGGACCAGCACTGCAGGCGTTGGGAGAAACTACGATTACATTTTTTGTTGGAAATCTCTTGCCGGCTGTAGGAAATGTATTATCTGCCTTGCCGGACGTGATAGCTGGAATCACCAGTATTATAACAAGAAGCATGTATATGGCATCAAATAATATGGGCGCGATAGTAAAGCAAGGCGGTCAAATTGTTTTGGGATTAGCTGCAGCAATTCTGGAACAGGCACCATTTTTAATAGAAGAAGTGCTGTATCTGGTTGCGTCAATTGCACAGACACTGATCAATATGGATTGGAGTGCGGTAGGACAACAGATAATAAGCGAATTATCATGGAGTATTAATAGTGCGGCGCTGCAAATACTTGGAATAGAGGGGAATGGGCTTGTGACATATCTGTTGGATGCGATTTCAAATCAACTTCCGCAGCTGTTGAACAAAGGAGTAGAAATCGTTACTAATCTTGCAAATGGAATATTACAGAATCTTCCGGTAATTATAACGATGGCTGGAACAATAATAGCAAGCTTTACAGGTGCTATTTTGCCGGCATTGCCGATGTTATTAGAATCCGGTGGACAATTGATTATGAATCTTGCGAGCGGAATCATAAAGAATTTACCACAAATTGCGATAGCAGCAGCACAGGCAATTGTTAAAATTACAGCTACGATCGGACAAAATCTGCCACAGATATTACAGTCTGGCCTTGAGATTATCGGGAAGCTGGCAGCAGGATTAGTCAGAGGAATACCGACTTTAATAGGACAAATTCCTCAAATTATTTCTGGAATTCGAAGCGCGTTTTCAAATGTTGATTGGGGGACTATTGGTCACAATATTATCCAGGGAATTGCGAATGGACTTAGAAATGCAGGACATATGTTGTGGGAAGCTGTCAAGGGATTGCTTGGAAGTTTTAAGGATAATGTACTGTCGTTCTTCGGAATCCATTCTCCTTCTCGTTGGGGTATATATGTCGGAGAGATGATTGACACTGGATTCGCAAAAGGAATTATAGGAGAGCTTCCTTCCATTACTTCTGCAGTTTCCAAATTACAGGATATTGCTACAAGCCCGTTCTCAAACGCGAATTTGAATTATGATTTACAGGGAACGGCAAACAGCTCCAGAACATCAGGAAATGAGACGTCAAGCCGACTTGATACTTTAATTGCATTATTAAGAGCGATTATTGCAATCATAGATGGAAAACCAAGCGGAGATGTAAGCGAACGAGAGCTGATTCGAGCATTAAGAGATATGGGGGTTGTATTCGAATGATAGAAATCAAATATGTGTGCTCTAATGGGAAAGAATACAATCTTGTGGGTAACCGGATGAGACCAACGTCCGGTTATTTCCATGAATATGAATGGAAACCAATGATCACAGATCAGGAAATTGGAGCAGATGTATACGGGTTTGAAAAAGAACCAAAAACATATCAAATCACATTAACATTCCGTGGACCACTGGAAGTACGTAAAGCCAAGATGGATGAGTTGACAAACTGCTTTGAGTATGACGTTGTAAATCTTACTCCAGGGCGTATATGGTTTGGAAACTATTATATTGATTGCTATATTAAAGATATGTCCAGCAAAGTGTCATCTACCCGGAACTGCTGGACAGACATGGGACTCGGTATCTACTGTCCATATCCTATGTGGGCAGAGGAAGAATCTAAGAGCTTCTATCCGGATAGCGCAGACAAGGGGGAAATTTATAACTTCTTAGATTACCCATATGATTATCAATATGACTATTCAAAACCATTATCCGGAACAGAGCATTGGTATGTAGATCATTACAGAAGTAGCAATTTTCAGATGACTATCTATGGCCCGTGTGCGAATCCAAGAATCATAATTGCCGGACAGGTCTATCAAGTGTATGACACGCTTGAAGCACATGAATACATTGTTGTTGATTCACGTAAGAAAACAATTATAAAAAGACTTGCTAATGGTACGGAACAGAACATTTTTTATAAGAAAGCAACCGGCAATTCTATATTCACGGAAATTCCGTCAGGAGACATCTTGATAAATTGGAGTGGAGAGTTTGGCTTCGACATTGTGGTGTACAAAGAAAGGAGCGTACCGGAATGGATCTCATCAAAACAGATCAATACGGAAGGCAGATCGGCTATGTCCAGGGTGCAAATATAGATTTCGAAGTCGGAGCTGATGAAGCCGACAGTATTAATGATTTTGAGATTGAGCTTAAGCGTTGGAATTGGGATGGGTCTATTAGATATGGAACTAGAGTATTTTCACCGGATACTGAGTATGGCGGAATTGTCCGAGAAATCAGCACCGATACAAGTACCAATGTAATCCGCGCAAAAGGAGATACCTGGCGTGGAATGATGACTAAAAAAATTATACAGCCATTAAGTGGCCAGGATTACGCAACAGCATCTGGGGAACTTAATTCAATTATAAAATCCAAGGTTGAAGCTGAGTTCCCTGGCCTCTTTTATGGTGTTACTGCAGATACGGGTGTTGCAGTGAACAATTATCAATATGACCGATATTGTACCTTGCATACTGGACTGGTTAAGATGTTGAAATCAGTAGGATATCGACTGGATATCAGATACCAAGAAGGTGATGTTGGTATGGCCGGATATGTGAAAGTGAGCGCTGTTCCAATCAACGATCTGTCATCAGAATATGAGATGACCAATGATAATAACATGAATTTCACAACTGACGATAACCGGCGCGGAATCAACCATCTGATTTGCCTTGGAAAAGGGGATTTAAAGGACAGGTTGGTTATACATCTATACACTGATCAGAACGGTGCAATTTCGCAGACTCAGCAATATTTTAAGGGAACAGAGGAAATTGTGGCTATATATGATAGCAGCGGATCAGAAAGAGATGACCTGATTAAGAATGGAATTAAGGAATTGGAAAGCAAGAAGTCAAGTATGTCTTACAACATGACCATGACTAAGTTGGAAGGAAATATTGACTTAGGAGATATTGTTGGAGGAAAAGATTATCTGACTGGAATTAGTATGAAGAAACCGATTGGTCGAAAGATATGGACAATATCCTCCGGGAAAGAAAAAGTAGTGTATAAACTGGAAGGAGAGACATAATGGAAATAATTACAGGATATACAGGAAAGCCCCATGTAACATCAGAACAAGACAGAGATGTAAACATTGGAATTATGGGAGAAGGATCTTATGTACTGCAGACTGGAATGCAGTTGGCAGCAGAGGTATCTTCCAACAATGAAATTAAAATCAGAGACGGCGTGTTGATGCATCAAGGGTGCACAGCATCAATCAAGAAAAATACATATGACTCTCTTATTATAATCAATGGTAGTCAAGGGATGAAACGTATTGACTTGATTGTTGCTAGATACGAAAAGAATCAAGACAATGGAATAGAAAGCCTTGACTTGAGAGTTATCCAGGGCGTACCAGCAGAGACAGATCCTACAGTACCGGAATATACAGTCGGGGATATCCAAGCGGGTGATTATGTGGCAGATATGCCAATGTACCAAGTTATTATTGAGGGACTTAATATTACAGAAGTAAAAAAGATGTTTAAAGTCATTGGATCAAATAAGGATTTGTCCAACAAACTCGGCAATCTCGGTCAGTCTGCCGCAATCGGTCAGTATGGATTGGCGTGGAACGTCGGTACCTCATACCAGAATGCCGGAAGTAAGCTGCCGGCAGTGAGCAACGATCTCTACGAGACCGTATCCGGAAATGACGCTGTGATTAAGATTAAAAAGCCAGGAACGTACCTCCTGCTTGCAACATCCGAATTTGGCACGAATGCCGGAGTCGGCGGCGTTGTCTGGAATGCCATTGTTCCGGAATCCGGTACCGAGATCGCCAGATCGTGTGCTTACATCTATGGCGGATCAGCGACCACAGTGATGTCGCACATGCTGCAGGTTGAGTCAAGCATCACCATCAAGCTGTGTTCTGCTCGCTCTGCAGGATCCGGTACGATCCAGAATAAGGGCAAGGATCTCTTGCAGTGTATTAAGATCTTGTAAGAAAGGAGAAAAAACATGAAACTTATATTCAATGATGCAACAGAGTTGACCATCCAGTCAGCGAGCACCCGGCCGGACGGGAGCCTGCTGATCAAAACCATCTCTGCCACGGAGGATGAGCTCCGAAATACATTCCAGGACGAATTTCGAACCAAAAAGATAATCATAATGGAAAGGGAATCCGCCGTTGTAGAGTATGAGAACTACACAAACTTAAATGCACTGGTGAAATATACCGGTGGGATTCTTGGCGTTGTTCTGTATAAGGAAAAAGAATCACCAATGGATCGTATTGATGCACTGGAAGAGCATGTGGATAATCTTACAGAAGCCAATAAAAGCCGTGAGGCTGAAAATGCAGAGCTTATCGCTACCGTGGACAGTATCCTCACAGATGTGCTGCCGGCACTGCTCGGTGATGGCACAGAAGAAACTAATACAGAAAATACGGATACAAAATAAGAGAGGAAAAGAAAGGATGAAGGAAATGACAACATTTATCGCACGCATGATCATGAAGGAAGCAGACAAAAGCACAGCAGCAGGACAGAAGAAATACAGAGCATATTTCGTTCGGACGAGCCTTTACAAAAACTGGAAAGAGGATGTTGATACCATCCTGAAAACAGATGGCTATGAGGACGTAATCGTAGACTAGGAGGTGTAGTGCATGGTTACATTAATAGATATCAAACGAACCTTACCACACACCACAATCCCTCTCCATCCAGACACCAACGGGTCTTCCGGTTATTCCAGTATCGAATAATGGTAACTACACCGATGTCAATGGTCAACAGTGGATAGCGGATTACATCGACCTCAAGCGTGGGAAGTATGTGCAGAATGTGTTGATGTATTATGTAACCGGAGACGAGAGATACACTTTTGGTTCAGGTGCATATGTGACTGGTGGAAGTATAGATGCATACTTAATAATAGAAAATATGACGAGAAATTCTCCTGCCATTAGTAATATATTGCTATACAAAAAAATGTCTGGTCAGTTCCCCGGAGCAGTTGGATTTTGTACGTTTCAAAAACAAATTCACATAAGACTGTCGAATAATGATATTGGAGTTAGTGATGACGCAACGTTAGACAACAGATCAAAAGCATACAAAGCGTATATAAAAGCATTGTATGACGCTGGAAAACCTATTGTAGTACATTATATTCTTGCAGAACCGATTGAACGAGACTTAACACCATCCGAAATACAATCCTACCAAGAATTAACTACTTATGCCGGAACAACTATCGTGGAGAATGATGTAGAATGCTATATGGAAGTATCTGCCGGTGGTGGAGACACATTAAGAGCCAAGAAGCTGGCGCTGCTCCTGGGAGATTAATCTTGGCAGACTTCTCCTTCTGCTGTATAATGGCGGTGGAAGGAGAGAGAGGATGACATATAATGAATTTATTTTAAGATACCCGTGTGTAGATTTAGTTATGGGGTTTGCACCTGTTTTGGTTGCTATATTGGCTATTATTATTAATAACTGGAGGTCTGGTGTAAGGGATAAGAAAAACAAGAAGATAGATATAATTATTAATTATGAAAGTATGCTTATAGAAAAAATAAGTAAAACCGATCGCATGTTGGATGAGTTAAGAGAATCATTTGAAGGTGTGATGCAATCTACAAATTTGGAGAGATCAATAAAATACCTAGAAAAATATAATTATATCAAAGGGGAGATGTTGAATTATAATGTAGAATTATTTAATTTTTGTTTTAGTGCCTCTGATATTTTATATGAAAATGTAGATGCTAAGGATATCGCAGCAGATATAAGAAGCGTTATAAAGCACATGAATGAGATGGTTGAGAAACGCATTTATGAACAAAATTTTAATGAAATAAGCGAAGAGGATTTGAAAAAAATAAGAGAGATTAAAGATGAAGTGATAGAAATAAAATCATGGATGCAACTCGATGTAAAAAGAATCATGAATAAGATATTGAGCATGTTGAACTGATTATTTATTAATGTTAAAAATCTTTAAATTTTATCAAAGACAGAAGATGAAAAGGGAGGAATCAACCTCTCTTTTGCTATGCAAAGAAGTGAATACATGGAAATCAGAGCAGGACCGTAAGGTCTTATTTTTATGCAATTTTATAATAAGAAGAAAGAAGTGAGGTATATGAGAATGGAACAGGCAAATTATATTAAAGCTATTTTCACGGCGATATTCGCCTTTTTATCGGCACTCCTGGGGGTTCTGGCAGTGCCGGTAATCTTGCTGGTGGCATGTAATCTAATTGACTACATGACCGGTCTTATGGCCAGCAAGTACAGAGCTGAGGATATCAACTCGTATAAGAGCATCAGGGGAATCTTTAAGAAAGTATCTATGTGGCTGCTGGTAGTTGTCGGAGCAATTATAGATGAAATGTTACTGTATGCATCTACAACAATTGGGTGGAAATCTCCGGTGGCATTCTTAGTGGCATGTGTGGTAGCAATGTGGCTGATCTGCAATGAGATTATTTCAATTCTGGAAAACATTCAGGACATGGGCGTAAAGATTCCGGCATTCTTGCAACCATTGGTCAAGCACATCCGATCACAGGTAGAAGAACAGATTGGCAACAAGGATTCAGAGGACGAGTAATCGTCCTCTTATGTGCGACATCGCACAGAAAGGAGACAAAATGGCACATTTATTTGTTATAGCAGGACACGGCGCAGGGGACTCCGGTGCTGTGGGATATGGATATACAGAGGCAGAAAGGGTACGTGCGTTAGCTGGAAGGCTTTCTGCACTTGGTGGCAGCAATGTAACAGTAGGAGACACAAGTCGAAATTGGTATGCAGACAAAGGAATCAGTTCGTTAACGATTCCAAAAGACTGGCAGATCATAGAACTGCATATGGATAGTAATGTTTCCTCTGCAAAAGGCGGACACGTGATCGTAAAGGCCGGATTTAATCCAGATTCATATGATAATAGTTTGGCTCAGTTTATTGGCGGATTCTTTCCGGGAAGAGCAAACAAGATCGTAGGAAGAGCTAATCTTGGCAATGTAAACAGGGCAGCAACAAAAGGATATGGATACAGATTACTGGAATGTGGATTCATTACAAACAAAGGCGACCTGGATAAATTCAACAGCCATATGGATGAACTTGCGGCAGGAATCTTAAGTGCGTTCGGTATTGGAAGTACAAAGACCGGATGGATTCTTGACAAGACCGGGTGGTGGTATCGTAATGCAGACGGCTCCTATCCAAAGAACCAGTGGGCACTTATCGGCGGTGATTGGTATTGGTTTGATACAAATGGATATGCAGTTCACGATACCTGGAAAGAAATAAAAGGACATTGGTACTATTTTAAATCTGATTGCCGGATGGTAAAAGGATGGAGAAAAGTAGACGGTAAATGGTATTTCCTTAATAAGCAGGCATGCGCTGATCATCCGGAAGGATCTATGCGAGAAGGCTGGCTGCTTGATGGAAGATATTGGTATTATCTGAATCCGAAGTCAGGAGGACCGAAAGGTTCTATGGAAACCGGATGGCTTGAGGTGAATGGTCAGAAGTATTATTGCAGACCGGCAGCAGAGGACGGATGCCCGGAAGGAAGCATGGTCACTGGGAAGAAAGTGATCGATGGAAAAGAGTATGAATTTGAATCTGACGGGAAAATGAGGGGATAAAACAAATTTGCCCCTTTTTTGCCCCCTTTTCTGGAACATAGAAAAAGAAAATGCCGAAAACCCTTGAGTTTTCGGCATTCTTTCATTGAAGTTCAATGCGGATAGTGGGACTTGAACCCACACGAAGTCACCTCCGCAAGATTTTGAGTCTTGTGCGTCTGCCATTCCGCCATATCCGCATATGTGTTGTTCACACAACAAAATAAATTATAACTATAAATGTAATGTCTGTCAATCCCCTTTTTCTAAAAATGAAAAGAAACCGTAGAAAGAAAATCAGTGAGAAAAATTAACCTTTTAAAAAGGCACAAATTGGTGTATAGTAAGATAGTGATTTTATAAGAAATGAACTATTTAGGTGGAGAGACAAAATGAGCAGTAAAATTGTTCTGATTGACGGCCACAGTATTCTTAACCGGGCTTTTTACGGGCTGCCGGATCTGACGAATGCCGAGGGCCTTCATACAAATGCAATATATGGATTTCTAACGATTATGTTTAAACTTCTGGAAGAAGAAAAACCAGAATATCTGACGGTGGCATTCGATGTTCACGCTCCGACTTTCAGACACAAGATGTATGCAGAATATAAAGGAACAAGAAAGCCGATGGCTGATGAGTTAAGGCAGCAGGTTCCGGTGATCAAAGAAGTGCTTCACGCAATGGGGGTTAAGACGATTGAATGTGCCGGCCTGGAAGCAGATGATCTGATTGGAACATTATCCAATCGATGTGAGAATGAGGGTATGGAAGTTACCGTTATTTCCGGAGACCGCGATCTGCTGCAACTTGCGACAGAGCATGTAAAAATCCGAATTCCGAAGACTAAGCAGGGCAAGACAGAAATTGAAGATTACTACGCTAAAGATGTTGAAGAACGTTATCAGGTGACGCCAAAAGAATTTATTGATTTGAAGGCACTGATGGGAGATACGGCAGATAATATTCCAGGAGTTCCAAGCATCGGGGAGAAGACAGCGACAAAGATCATTACACAGTATCATTCGATTGAAGAAGCGCATGAACATGTGGATGAGCTGAAACCGCCAAGAGCATCCAAGGCTTTAAGTGAACACTGGGACCTTGCGGTGCTCAGTAAAGAGCTGGCAACGATCAATGTAAAGGCTGATTTCCCGTATGAACTATCCGAAGCAAAGCTCGGTAATCTATATACGGAAGAAGCATATATCTTTTTCCAGAAACTGGAATTTAAAAATCTTCTTTCCAGATTCGATGTTTCGGCACCGGCCAACAAGGTCGAGGACGGATTTAAGATCATTGCTTCCAAATCAGAAGCGGAGAAAGTCTTTGTACAGGCAGAAGAAGCAAGTACAATAGGCGCCGTAATCTTCAAAGATCTGGAAAATGTATTACCGTTGTTTGCAGATCAGGCCGGACTTGGAGGTATCGGACTGTGCTTTTCAAAAGAGGAAAGTTATTGTATTAAAGTTGAAAAAGACATAACCGGAGAATGGTTACTGAAAAAACTTGCGGATGTGGCTGAGAAGGCAGAAACGTATGCAATGTTCCATTTAAAAGAGTCTATGGAACAGGTAACAATCCGGAATCAGGCAAACTGCTTTGATGTTAGTGTGGCTGCATATCTTTTGAATCCACTTAAAAATAATTATACATGGGAAGATGTTGCAAGAGAACATCTGGGTCTGATGATTGATGAAAAGATCGATCAGGATATGAAAGCCTGCTATGAGTCTTATGTAAATTATGCGTCGGTAGAGGTTCTGCGGCAGAAATTACGGGATACAAAGATGGATACGTTGTTCCGGGATATTGAGATGCCGTTGGTATTCACATTGTTTGATATGGAACAAAATGGAATCCGTGTAGAAGCGGATGCTTTGAAACAGTATGGCGATCAACTCGCGGGTAAAATTGCCGAACTGGAAAAAGAAATTTACGAAGAAGCAGGTGAGACATTTAATATTAATTCACCAAAGCAGCTTGGAGTTGTACTGTTTGAAAATATGAAGCTCCCGGGTGGGCGCAAGACAAAGACAGGTTATTCGACTGCGGCAGATGTACTGGAAAAGCTTGCACCGGAACATCCGGTAGTCGCAAAGATTCTGGAATATCGTCAATATACCAAACTCAAGTCCACATATGCAGACGGGCTGGCGAATTATATTCAGGATGATGGGCGGATTCATGGAAAATTTAACCAGACGATTACGGCGACCGGAAGAATCAGCAGTACTGAACCGAATCTTCAGAATATTCCGGTAAGAATGGAACTTGGACGTCTGATCCGTAAAGTATTTATTCCGGAAGAAGGATATCGATTTGTGGATGCCGATTATTCGCAGATTGAACTTCGTGTTCTGGCACATTGCTCAGGAGATGAGCATCTGATCCAGGCATACAAGGAACAGAGTGATATCCATCGGATTACGGCATCACAGGTATTTCATATACCGTTTGATGAAGTAACTCCTCAGCAGAGGCGAAATGCAAAGGCTGTAAATTTTGGTATCGTGTACGGAATCAGTTCGTTCGGATTAAGCCAGGATTTAAGTATTACACGTAAAGAAGCTGCAAAATATATTGATGATTATTTTGCAACCTATCCGGGAATTAAGACGTTTCTGGATCATGCAGTAACGCATGCCAAAGAAGAAGGTTATGTGGTGACGCTCTTTGGAAGACGCAGACCGGTACCAGAGCTTTCTTCCAGCAACTTCATGCAGCGTTCGTTCGGTGAGCGTGTGGCAATGAATTCACCGATTCAGGGAGCAGCAGCTGATATCATCAAGATTGCAATGATCCGGGTGAATCAGAGACTGAAAGACCAGAAGATGAAATCAAGACTTGTATTACAGGTACATGATGAACTTTTGATCGAGGCGTATGAGCCGGAGCTGGATGAGGTTCAGAATATCTTGAAAGAAGAAATGGAACATGCGGCAGAATTAAAAGTACCGCTTGAGATAGATATGCATACAGGAGATAACTGGTACGAAGCAAAATAAGAGGTGTGAAAGATGAAGATTATAGGAATTACCGGAGGAGTAGGCGCAGGAAAGACACAGATTCTGGAATATCTGAATAATAAGTATGGTGCGACTATTTGTATGACGGATGAAGTAGGAAAGAAACTACAGAAAAAAGGAACAGAATGCTTTGATGAAATTGTGGCTCATTTCGGGAATGAAATCCTGGATGAAAAAGGTGAACTGGATCGTGCGAAGCTTTCTGACATTGTATTTGCCGACAGAGTTGAACTTTCTGTGTTAAATGGAATTGTACATCCGAGGGTAAAAGAAGAGATTCAGAAAAAGATCACAAGAGAAGAACGCAAGAATACGAATCTGATGCTGATAGAAGGCGCACTTCTGATAGAAGATCATTATGAGGAAATTTGTGATGAACTCTGGTATGTGTATGTAGAGGATTCCATCAGAAGAAAACGTTTAAAATACGCAAGAGGATATGAAGACAGCAAGGTCGATCAGATTTTTGAAGCACAGCTTCCGAAAGATCTGTTCATGCGTCATTGTGACCGGGTGATCGATAACAGCGGACAGTTTGAAGAGACAAAGATCCAGCTGAATAAGATCGTGGAAGATTTATAGGAAAGGCAGATATTATTTAGTATGAGATTATGCAGCATTGCGAGTGGAAGCAGTGGAAATTGTATTTATGTAGGAGATGATCAGACACATCTTCTGGTCGATACAGGAATCAGCAAGAAAAGAATTGAAGAAGGATTATCAAAGTTGGAGATAAAAGGGGATGAGCTGGAGGGAATATTGATCACACACGAACATGTAGATCATATTCAGGGACTTGGTGTGTTCAGCAGAAAGTATGAGATTCCAATCTATGCAACGCCCGGAACCATTGAAGGAATCAGGAATTGTAAAAGTCTCGGAAAACTTCCGGAAGGCCTTTTACACGAGATAGAGATAGATCATCCATTTTCACTTGGCACATTGAATATAGATCCGTTTGCAATTTCCCATGATGCAAATGAACCGTCTGGTTACAGAATTGAAAATGGAAAAAAATCTGTTGCAGTTGCAACGGATCTCGGGGTATATGATGATTATACCGTAGAACATCTGAGCGATCTGAATGCGGTCGTTCTGGAAGCAAACCATGACATACATATGTTGGAAGTAGGACCTTACCCATATCCATTGAAACGAAGGGTAATGGGCGACAAGGGACATCTTTCCAATGAACTGTCTGGAAAGCTTCTTTGCGATATATTACATGATGACCTGCAATATGTAGTTCTGGGACATCTGAGTAAAGAGAACAATTACGAAGAACTGGCATACGAAACGGTCAAACTGGAGATCAGTATCGGTGACAATCCTTATAAAGGAGATGATATTCCGATGATGGTAGCCAAACGAGATCAGGTATCTGATATCATTACATTATAAGAATGAAGCAAAAATGTAAGAAACGATGTGAAGACAACAGGAGGAAAACAAATCATGAAGAAATGTGTAATTACAGTTGTAGGAAAAGACACCGTAGGTATTATTGCAAAAGTATGTGAATATCTTGCAGGAACTAACATTAATATCCTTGATATTTCGCAGACCATCGTGGATGGATACTTTAACATGATGATGATTGTTGACGTGACAAATTGCAGTAAAGAAGTAGCCGTAGTTTCAAAAGAACTGGAAGAGATCGGAACTTCTATTGGTGTTACTATTCACTGCCAGAGAGAAGAAATATTTGAAAAAATGCACAGATTATAAGTAAAATCACTGAAAGGCAGGAAAAAAAACATGATAAACAGATATGAAGTATATGAGACAAATCAGATGATTGCTGAGGAAAATCTGGATGTACGTACGATCACTCTCGGAATCAGCCTGTTGGATTGCATAGATGCAGACCTTGATAAATTAAATGAAAATATTTACAACAAGATCACTACGGTTGCAAAAGATCTTGTAAAGACCGGAGAAGAGATTGAACAGGAATTCGGTATTCCGATTGTAAACAAACGAATTTCTATTACACCAGTGGCGCTGATTGGCGGTGCTGCATGTAAGAGTCCGGAAGACTTTGTGACAATTGCAAAGACATTGGACAAAGCGGCAAAAGAAGTCGGAGTGAATTTTATCGGCGGATATTCGGCACTGGTGTCAAAGTCTATGACAAAGAGTGATGAGAATCTGATCCGTTCTGTACCACAGGCGCTTGCATGTACGGATCGAATCTGCAGTTCCATCAACGTAGGTTCTACAAAGACGGGAATCAATATGGATGCGGTGCGTCTGTGTGGTGAGATTGTTAAGGAAACAGCAGAAGCAACAAAAGAAAATGATTCTCTGGGATGTGCAAAACTTGTGGTATTCTGTAATGCACCGGATGATAATCCGTTTATGGCGGGAGCGTTCCTTGGTGTGACAGAAGGAGATGCAGTGATCAATGTAGGTGTCAGTGGACCGGGAGTTGTAAAACATGCAATTGAACAGGTACGTGGCAAAGGTTTTGAAGAATTATGCGAAACAATCAAAAAGACTGCTTTTAAGGTAACTCGTGTGGGACAGCTTGTTGCGGGAGAGGCATCGAAGAGACTTGGTATTCCGTTCGGAATCATCGATCTGTCACTGGCACCGACTCCGGCAGTAGGAGACAGTGTGGCTGAGATCCTGGAAGAAATTGGTCTGGAGCGTGTTGGAGCACCGGGAACAACAGCAGCACTTGCTATGCTGAATGATCAGGTGAAAAAAGGCGGCGTCATGGCTTCATCTTATGTAGGCGGCTTAAGTGGTGCGTTCATTCCTGTCAGTGAAGATAAAGGCATGATCGATGCAGTAGAGATGGGTGCTCTTACGATCGAAAAACTCGAAGCAATGACATGTGTATGTTCGGTAGGACTTGACATGATTGCAATTCCAGGTAAGACAACAGCTTCAACTATTTCGGGAATTATTGCAGATGAGATGGCAATCGGTATGGTGAATCAGAAGACAACAGCTGTCAGACTGATTCCTGTAATTGGTAAGGGAGTAGGCGAGACAGTAGAGTTTGGCGGACTGCTGGGATATGCTCCGATCATTCCTGTTAACGAATATGATTGTAGTGCATTTGTAAATAGAAAAGGAAGAATTCCGGCTCCTGTACATAGTTTCAAAAATTAAAAATAAATCCATGTAATGTATAATAAAATGTGCGGCGCATGATGAAATAAGTTCAGCTTCCATTCGCGGGAAGAAGATATTTCGTCATACGCCGCATGTTTTTGTATACAAAAGTATGCAAAGGGAAACGTAGAAAATATCATATGTCGAAGTACTATACACGTATAATCTGCTTTTGCTGTTCGCTTGTGAACGGTATGCCGAATTTATCGGAGATAACACTTTCGTACAGGTCGGAAGCAAAAGAAGTCTGGTTCAACATACGTGAAGCTTCCGGTGACAAAAGAGATGCTGATTTGCCTAGTTTGGTAATGATCGGTATGGAAGCATGATCTTTCATCGCGCGTAAGACATCGGTATGTTCTTTTCGGAAACCAAGAATACGCGCATATGAACAGGAATTGTCCTGGTATGCATGCATATCTTCTGTGGTTATGGATAGCAGAATATGCAGTAAACTTCTGCTGATACGGCTGTAAGTCAGTTCTTTTGTTTTTAAAAGGGTGCAGAATTGTCCGAAAGAGCGAAACTGATTCCGGTTCCGGATGATTCGGTTGGAAAGCTCTTCAGATACATCCTGGTATTTGCAAAGAGATTCATGGGGTTCGCTCAGCAGGCGGTATTTTAACAACAATGAAAAATCATCTGCTTCCACAGGACAGGAAAAGTTCCATTCATTCTGTATAATAGATAAAGAACCGGGTGGTAATTGCTCGCTTAGCTGTGCGGATATGTTTTTCGGCAGGTACGGGGATGCCGGAATATTCATCAAGACTTTTCGGATTGCAGAAGCAGAACTGGAGCAGTCATGAAGTTCTGTGTCATGATATCTGGAAAATTCTCTTTTTAAGGTAAAGGGAACAATCGGACTGTTCAGTTTTTTAAGAGCTTTCAGATATTCAATTCCCAGTATATTATTGGGATCAGAAAGAATCTGTGAAGCATAGGCATCGCCAGTCATTTTTTCGAGAGCGTGACATCTTGCTGCCGGAAAAGACATGCCATTTTTTAATGAACTCTGGAGATGGTGACGGTAGGTTTCTGGTTCGGCAGACAGAAGGTGTGCAATGGATGTTAAATGTTCCAGATTACCACATTCACTCCCAAAACAAAGCGCATCTATACAGCCAAGACCGTCTAAGACAGATACTGCACCCTTTGCAAAGAATTCTGCACTTGCGCAGGAATAACAGACCGGAAGTTCAAGCACAACAGATGCACCGTTTAAAAGGGCCATATGTGCCCTTGAATGCTTGGAAAGAACGGCGGGAGTTCCACGTTGCACATAGTCGCCGCTCATGATGACTATAACCCGGTCGGCACCGGTCAGTTCTTTTGCTTTTTCTATATGATAAAGATGTCCATTGTGAAATGGATTGTATTCTGTGATAAGTCCAACAGTTTTCATAAGAATCTCCTTGTATAACATTCTGGAATTGATTATACTATACAATAGTGGGGTACGCAAATGGGATGTTTACCCAGCAAAATTCGAAGAAAGGAGGATGCATATTGTTATGGAAGAGAAGATGAATGAGGAACAGTCCATGGAGGACGGACAGCGAGAAGAGGATGATATTGATTACGTAGAAGACAGAGAAGAGCTGACTGAAGAACGTATCAAAGACATGCTGGATGCGAGAGAATATAAAGAACTGAAAGAAGAACTGGAAACAAATATGTATCCTGTAGACCTTGCGGAGATTCTGGAAGAGTTTGATCAGAAGCATATGGTGCTGGTATTCCGTTTGCTTGCAAAAGAAGAAGCTGCAGAGACATTTTCTTATATGAACAGTGATACGCGAGAGGACCTGATCAATGCACTGACGGATTCCGAGCTTGAAGAGATCATGGAGGAAATGTATCTGGATGATACTGTTGATGTGTTGGAAGAGATGCCTGCCAATGTAGTGGACAGACTTCTGATGGTTACAGATGAAGAAAAGCGTCAACAGATCAATCAACTGTTACAATATCCGGAAGACAGTGCCGGAAGCGTGATGAATGTAGATTATATTGCGCTTCGCAGAGAAATGACGGTTGCAGAATCGATCCTGAAGATCCGTCAGGTTGGGCTGAACCGTGAGACAATCTATACCTGTTATGTTACAGAACAGCGCCATCTGATCGGTCAGGTTGATGTAAAAGAATTGCTGACAAGCAGTGAATCCAAGACAATAGAAGAGATCATGGATACCAATATGCTGTATGCACGTACAACAGACGATCAGGAAGATGTGGCAAATACCATTACCAAGTATGGACTGATCGCACTGCCAATCGTGGATCATGAAAATTGCATGGTGGGTATCGTAACGGTTGATGATGCCATGCAGGTATTACAAGAGGAGACAACGGAAGATATCAGTATCATGGCTGGTGTCAATCCGAATGAAGATTCGTATTTCGGGACATCGATATTTGAACATGTAAAGAGTCGTATTCCGTGGCTGCTGTTTTTGATGTTGTCTGCAACCGTAACACAGATGATCATGAACAGCTATGAAAATGCACTGGCACTGATGCCGCAGCTTGCGGGATTTGTTCCGATGCTTACCGGAACCGGTGGAAACTGTGGATCACAGAGCTCGACACTGGTGATTCGTGGGCTGGCAGTTGGAGAGATTGAATTTTCTGATCTGTTTAAGGTGATCTGGAAAGAGATCCGAATTGCATTCTGTATCAGCATTATCTTATCGGTAGTGAATGGAATCCGAATTATGCTGATGGGCCAGGGAGATGCCACCATGGCGTTTACCATTGGACTTACTATGGCATGTACCGTACTGATTGCGAAAGTGGTTGGATGTACATTGCCATTGGTTGCGAAAAAGATTGGGCTGGATCCGGCGATCATGGCAACGCCTTTGATTTCTACATTGGTTGATATCAGTACGATCAGTGTGTATTTTGCGATCGTAAGTTACGTTTTTCAATTATAATGTCGTGAAAATGTAATATATCAGAAGCAAAATATAACAGATATTGTACATTGTACGCAAAAAGAGACATAAGATTACAGGAAGAACCCTTGTCCACAGGGGTTCTTTGTATTATAATGAAAATACTGAGAAAAATATTTGGAAAGGAGTCTATTTATCATGGGATTTATAGATGAAATCAAAGCAAAAGCAAAAAGTTGTAAAAAAACAATCGTTCTTCCAGAGAGCGAAGACATCAGAACTTATGAGGCAGCAGAGGCAATTTTAAAAGAAGGAACAGCTAACCTGATTCTGATCGGAAGCGAAGAAGAGATCGCTAAGAATAAAGGGGATTTCGACATCACAGGAGCTACAATCGTAGACCCTGCTACATATGAGAAGACAGACGAATATGTAGCAACACTTGTTGAACTGAGAAAGAAAAAAGGAATGACAGAAGAGCAGGCAAGAGAGATTCTTCTTACTAATTACTTATATTATGGTGTAATGATGGTTAAGATGAAAGATGCAGACGGAATGGTATCCGGAGCATGCCACTCTACAGCTGACACACTTCGTCCATGCCTTCAGATCCTGAAGACAAAACCAGGAACAAAGCTTGTATCTGCATTCTTTGTTATGGTAGTACCTGACTGTGACATGGGAGAGAACGGAACATTTGTATTCGCTGACTGCGGACTGAACCAGAATCCTACATCCGAAGAGCTTGCAGCAATCGCTCAGTCTTCAGCAGAAAGCTTCAAACAGCTCGTTGGTGCTGATCCAAGAGTTGCTATGCTTTCTTACTCAACAATGGGAAGTGCAAAACATGATGACGTAACAAAAGTACAGGAAGCTGTTAAGATCGCAAAAGCTGAGAATCCGGATCTTATGTTAGACGGAGAGATGCAGCTTGATGCAGCACTTGTTCCTTCTGTTGGAGCAGCTAAAGCACCAGGAAGCCAGGTTGCAGGAAAAGCCAATACTCTGATCTTCCCTAACCTTGATGCAGGTAACATTGGATACAAACTTGTTCAGCGTCTTGCAAAAGCAGAAGCTTATGGACCAATGACACAGGGAATCGCAGCACCTGTTAACGACCTTTCAAGAGGATGCAGTGCTAAGGATATTGAAGGTGTTGTTGCAATCACAGCAGTTCAGTGCCAGAATCAGTAAGAGATAAAGTAAGAGGAGAAATAATATGAAAGTATTAGTAATGAACTGCGGAAGTTCATCTTTAAAATATCAGTTGATCGACATGGAGAACGAGAGCGTTCTTGCAAAAGGTATCTGTGAAAGAATCGGAGCCGATGGATCTGTATTAACACACAAACCAACAGGAAAAGATAAATATGTTGTAGAGCAGGCAATGCCAGATCATGGTGTAGCAGTACAGTTAGTACTGGATGCTTTACAGGATAAAGAGCATGGTGTGATCGAAAGTGCGGATGAGATTACAGCAATCGGACACCGTGTACTGCATGCAGGTACTATTTACAGTGATGCAACACTTGTAACAGAAGACGTGAAGAAAGTTGTTCGTGACTGCTTCGACCTCGGACCTCTTCATAACCCTGCAAACCTGATCGGTATTGAAGCTTGCGAAAAAGCAATGCCTGGCAAACCGAATGTAGCAGTATTCGATACAGCATTTGGTATGAATATTCCAAAGAAAGCAGCTATGTATGCAATCCCATATGAATATTATGAGAAATACAGCATCAGAAGATATGGTTTCCACGGAACAAGCCATATGTTCGTATCTGGTGAAACTGTAAAACTTCTTGGAAAAGAAGATGCAAAGGTTATTGTATGCCACATTGGTAATGGTGCAAGTATCTCCGCATCTATCGGTGGAAAATGCGTAGACACAAGTATGGGACTTACTCCTTTGGAAGGACTTGTTATGGGAACACGTAGTGGAGATGTTGATCCTGCAGTTCTTCAGTTCATCTGCAATCATGAAGATATCAGCGTAGATGAGATGCTGAATATCCTGAACAAAAAGTCAGGACTTCTTGGAATCAGCGGTGTGTCTTCTGACTTCCGTGATGTAAGACAGGCAGCTGTTGACGGAAACGAAAGAGCACAGCTTGCAATGGATACTTACAAATACCGTGTTGCAAAATATATTGGATCTTATACAGCAGCAATGAACGGTGTAGATGCAATTACATTTACAGCCGGTGTTGGAGAGAATGCTCCGGACCTCAGAAAAGACATCTGTGATTACCTTGGATATCTTGGCGTAGAGCTCGACGAAGAAAAGAATGAGAATGTTCACGGAGAGACAACCGTAATTTCTACACCAGAATCAAAAGTAAAAGTAATTGTCCTTCCTACAAACGAAGAGTTAGCTATTGCTCGTGAAACAGCAAAATTAGTTTAAGACTAAATGACTAAAAGAATGTAAATTTCTGTTGACAAAATAATTTTACATGATATAATAGTCTAGTGTGTGAATAGGAGACGATACTATGATATTAAACCTATCCGACGTTCTGTCTGAGCAGCATAAAGCAATACATGAATCTGTTCCAATCGAAATGACTTGTTTCAAGTCTGAGATGGGAGATTATGCAATTACAAAGAAGACACCACTTGAATTGTCTGTAGAATATGCAGGTGACCGCAAGTTGGAAGTGACTGGTAAAGCTGAGATTACATCAGTTGCATCATGTGACAGATGTCTGGAAGATGTAGAAGTGAAGGTGACACTTGACTTCAAGCATAAGATTGATACAGAGTCAGATGCATATGATCAGTCAGAAGATTTAGACGAGAATAACTATATTGACGGATATAGCTTAGATGTAGAACAATTGGTCTACAACGAGTTATTGGTAGGGTGGCCGACGAAAATTCTATGCAGCGAAGACTGTAAAGGTATTTGCAACGTATGTGGTCAGAACCTGAATAAAGGTACCTGTAACTGTGAAGATACGGGGCTCGACCCTAGAATGTCAGTTATCCGTGATGTATTTAAGAATTTTAAGGAGGTGTAACCTATGTCAATTTGTCCAAAGAATAAATC
>ERZ772867.1140-NODE-1140-length-32309-cov-7.563837_pt1 | contig 32309 bp, 26 predicted proteins | sample MGYA00511341_ERZ772867 | MGnify/ENA primary metagenome ERZ772867 (study PRJEB29015, sample SAMEA2737707) | human gut metagenome | biome: human gut; feature: human-associated habitat; material: faeces | place: China | collected 2012 ... | reverse complement strand
TCCTCCGTCGCAGTTGCCAAAGGCGCTGCTGGTGCTCGACGGATATTGGGAGGGCTACAGCCAGTGGCTGACCGGCGCACGCGCGTGGCGGTACCTGCTGGTGGGACAGACAGGGCCGTTTTACGCGGTGCAGAGCGAGCCGGATACATGGTTCGCGCCGCTGCCGTATGTCTGCCCGGACGGCGTTTCGCTGCGCGTCGAGGAGCGGCTGGAGGCGCTTCCGCTGCGCACGCTTCTTTCCGGAAGCGCGCCAGTGCTGGGCTTTATCCATCTGGAGGCGCTGACGGTGGAGCTGGATGCCTATCTGCGCAGCGCCGTTCCCGGCGTGCAGTATCTCGACATCACCGACGCGCTTGACCCGTGGAAGGCGGAGAAAAGCGCGGAGGAGCTGCGGATCCTGCAAAACAGCGTCCGTCTGCACGAGCGCGCCATGGCGGCAGTCCCCGCTCTGCTCCGGCCCGGAAGGACGATCGCGCAGGTCGAGCGCGATATGCGCTGGCTCTGCCAGTCGCTCGGCAGCGGGAATGCCGAGCATCTGAGTCTGGCGCTCGGCGTGCGCACGGCGAACGACGCGGCGCTTCATCTGCGCGAGGACTTCGTTCCATGGCCCGATCACCGGCTTGAATATGGCGATCTGGTGTCCATTCTGCTCGAAACAAACGCGGACGGCGGACTGTTCAGCGCGCTGGGGCGGTATTTCAGCCTTGGCCCGGCGCGGGAGACGGATCTGTTTTACTGGGATCTTGCCTGCCGGGTGCAGGATCACGCCGCGTCGCAGATGAAGCCCGGCGTCAACGTGCGCGAGATCTGCGACAGCACGACGGCGTTTATCCGTGCGCTCGGACACGACACGATCGAAAAAAACTACCTGCACAGTCTTGGCTACTGCCTCGGCGAAAAGCCGTTCCTGCTCGATCGCACCGAGACGATCCCGCTGCACGCCGATATGGTCTATATCGTGCATCCCTATGTAAAATTTCCCTGCACGCCGTCCGGCGTGCAGTATGATGCGATGTGCCCGGTCGACACGTACCGCGTGACGCCGAACGGCGGCGAGCGGCAGAACGCTTATCCGCGCGAGCTGTTCGCGCTGCTGTAAGGAGGCGGAACGATGGAAAAGGCTTATGTGGATGAAAATTACGGGAGAAATCTGACGCTTCCGGCGGACGTTCCGGACGCACATACGCGGGCGCTGCGGGCGCTCATACGGCAGAAGGAGCTGGCGCTGCTGCTGATCGCAGAAGCGGACACCGGCGGGTACCGCCAGCGGCTGACCGGCGTTTCTACGCTTGACCGGTTCTCTGCGGGCGGGATCGTCGTACCGGCAGACGGAGCGGTCTGGCTCGTGACCGGCAATGCGCTGCCGGATACGGAGCAGGACGCAGGCTATCGCTGCGTCCTGCACGAAGAACCGTACCGCTATTATCGCGCGAACGGCTTCTGCCGGCAGACGATGGAGCGGCTGCTGTCCGGCGGCAGACGCGTCGGAACCGTTCACGGCGCATATATGCGCACGTCGCTGCACACGTTCTGGACGCAGACGCTTGTCTGCGAGCTCGTCGATGTGACGATGGATGCAGAGCGGTGCGGGGCAGCGGCGCTTCCGGCAGAGCGCGAGGCAATGCGCCGTGCGTCCGTGCAGACGGCGCGGCTGTTCGCGGCGGCGCAGGGCATCCTGGAGCCAGGTCTGACGCTGCGTGAGGCACGCATCGAGCTGCGCCGCTGTGCCTACCGGCTCGGCTGCTTCGGTGCGGATGACGGGATCTCCAGCAGTCTGACGCTGCATATATTCCCCGGCGGCGGGCCGCCGGAGACGAACGGGCGGGAAACGCTGGAGGCGGGCGACTGCGTCGGTTTTCGCGCCTGCTGCGTCTGGGATGACGCGCGCTACAGCATGGCCGCCCGTGTGTTCTGCCTTGACAGTCAATTTCCGGCTCCGATGGATGCACTCTGGGCCGCGGCCTGTGAGGCGCAGCGCGCGGCGGTACGGGTGATCCGTCCGGGCGCCTGTCTGCAAGCGGCGGCGGACGCGGCAAACGCCGTGCTTCGCGCGCGTGGCTGCTGTGCGGATGAAAGCCGGTTCCTGTTCGCCATCGGCTGTGCGCGGCAGGAGCGGCCCTGTCTGTTGGATGCATCAGCACAGTGGCCGCTGTCGGAGGGGATGATCCTTGCAATTGCGCCCACCGCGGCGCTGCTGTCCGGCCAGCAGTTTTGCTGTGCAGATGTATTTGAAGTTACGGCGGACGGCTGCATACCGCTCGCCCCACTGAGCCGGGAGCCGGTGCTTCTGGGGTAAAAAAGGAGAATATTTATGGAATTTCAGGCCAGAAACGACCGATATGATCAGATGCAGTACCGCCGGTGCGGCAGGAGCGGGCTGATGCTCCCACTGCTGAGCCTCGGCTTGTGGCACAACTTTGGCTCGCTCAATGACCCGGCTGAGCAGGAGCAGATGCTTCTGACAGCATTTGACCACGGCATTACCTATTTTGACCTTGCAGATAATTACGGCCCGCCCTACGGCGAGGCCGAGCGGACGTTCGGCAGGATCCTGAAGAAGGATCTGCTGCCGTACCGCGACGAGCTGATCATCTCGACCAAGGCGGGCTATGATATGTGGCCCGGCCCCTACGGCGATCTTGGCAGCCGGAAGCACCTGCTTGCCGGGATCGATCAGAGTCTCAGACGGATGGGGCTGGAATATGTCGATATTTTCTATCACCACCGCCCGGATCCCGATACGCCGCTGGAGGAGACGTGCGACGCGCTCAGCCAGATTGTCCGGCAGGGCAAGGCGCTTTACATCGGCCTTTCCAACTACCGTCCCGCCGAAGCGAAGCGCGCGTGCGCGCTTCTGCGGCAGAACCGTACGCCCTGCGTCGTCATGCAGCCGAACTATTCCATGTTTGACCGCTGGATCGAGGATGGACTGCTGCGGACATTGGAGGAAGAGGGGGCCGGTGCGGTCGTCTTCAAGCCGCTGGAGCAGGGACTCCTGACGGGAAAATATCTGCATGGCATTCCGGCGGATTCCCGTATCCGCCGCGACCCGCGCTTTTTAAAGGAAGGCGATCTGAATCCGTCGCTGGAGCGGAAGATCGGCGCGCTTGCTGCAGTCGCCGTAGACCGCGGGCAGAGCATGGCGCAGATGGCGCTGGCGTGGACGCTGCGCGATCCTCGCGTGACCTCCGCCATCATCGGCGCGAGCCGCGCCTCTCAGATCACAGAAAACATCGGCGCTCTGCAGCGCCTGACGTTCACGGAAGACGAGTTACGGCGGATCGACGCTATTTTGAAGGAGGACTGAGCCGTGCTGCACAGAAAACCGGGCGGCGTGACCATTCCGGGTGAGGCCGGATATGAGGCGCTGACGCTGCGCGTTGCGGAAAAATGGGGCGCAGACGTCATCCGTGACAGCGACGGTACGGCGCTATCGGAGCGTCTGCTGGATTCCGATTATAAAATTTACTCGACGGTCTGTGTGATCCGCGGCCATAATGCGTGGCTGAAGGAGCATCCGCATTGCCTGCAGCAGACCTTCCTTCTCACCGCACCGCTTCCCGCGTTCGGGCAAACGCTGTCTGTTCCGATCATGCGGGAATACGACGCGCAGCAGTTCCGGGCGAATGACTCCGCGCGCGGCTTTTCCTACTGGCAGGTCTTCGACCGCACGACGGGAGAAGAACTCCCGCGCAGCGCGTGGCGCTACGACGCGGCGGCGCAGACGGTTGTGGTTCTGCAAGCCGTCCCCTATCACACCTATACCGTGACCTTTCTCGCCTACCGTATCTGGGAAGAGATCTCCATGTACAATGCCGTGACGAATGATCTGCGCGGCGAGCACCTGATGCCGCTTGAAATGTTCTATCCGGAATCGCGGGCCTATCTCAGAGACTGGATGGAGGCGTGGTGCCGCGCACATCCGCACACGGACGTGGTACGATTTACCTCTCTTTTTTATAATTTTGTCTGGATTTGGGGATCTGACCCGGAAAACCGGACGCGATTTACAGACTGGGCGTCCTATGATTTCACGGTCAGCGACGCGGCGCTGGATGCGTTCGCGGCGCAGGGGCACGCCGTTCAGCTGGAGGATTTTCTGGATCACGGCCGCCGCGCGACGACACACCGGCCGGAATCCACTTTCCGGCGCACCTGGCGGGAGTTCATCCAGCGCTATGTGCAGGAATGCGGCGCGGAGCTTGTCTCGATCGTACACCGGTACGGGAAACAGGCCATGCTTTTTTACGATGACAGCTGGGTCGGTACAGAGCCGTGCAGTCCGGACTTCCGGGCGTTCGGCTTTGACGGGATCATCAAATGTCTGTTCTCGGGCTTTGAGGCGCGGCTGTGCGCCAGCGTGGACACGCCGGTACATGAGCTGCGGATGCACCCGTACCTGTTTCCTACCGGCGTGAACGGCGAGCCGTCGTTCCTGTCCGGCGGAGATCCGGAGTCGGAGGTCCTGCGCTATTGGCTCCAGCTGAGGCCGGCGCTGCTGCGAAAAAAGATCGACCGCATCGGCTTCGGCGGCTATCTGCACCTGCTCGAGGGCTTTGACGGCTTTACCGACCGGGTCGCGAGCCTGATGAATGAATTTAGAACGATCCGCGCGCTCCATGAAACAGGCCCCGCTGCCGAGCTGCCGGTTCGCGTCGGCGTCCTGCACACATGGGGGAGCCTTCGTCCGTGGACGCTGAACGGGCATTTTCACGAGACGTACCGGCATGATCTGATCCAGATCAACGAGGCGCTCTCTGCGCTTCCGGTGCAGGTCCGCTTCCTGAGCTTTGACGATGTGCGCCGCGGCGCGCTGGCGCAGGTCGACGTTTTGATCAGTGCGGGTGCGGCTGGCACCGCATGGAGCGGCGGCGCGGCCTGGGACGACCCGGAGATTGCGGCGCGTGTGACGCAGTTCGCCGCGGAGGGCGGCGCGCTCATCGGCGTCGGCGAACCCGGCGCGCAGGCCGACCGTCCGCAGACCTTCCGCATGGCGCACGTTCTCGGCGTCGACGAGGACACCGCCGCCTGTGCAAGCTGTGCGCATCCGCGCTTTGCGCCCTCACGCACTCCGGCGGGACTTGTGCCGCAGGGGGCTGAGATCGAGAAAAAAACGAGCGTCTGCGCGCTGGACAGCACGACGCAGATCTGGATGCAGGACGGGCAGGATGTTCTGCTCTCGTACCATCCGTTCGGGCGCGGCTGCGGGATCTATCTCTCGTCCTTCCGCAAGACGGACGAAAACACACGGCTGCTGCTGCATCTGCTGCTGCTCGGCGCGAAGCTCCCGCTTGCGCAGGATTCCGTTCCGGACAATGTGCACACCGTATGCGCGCTTTTCCCGGACAGCGGCTGCGCTGCGCTGGTCAATACCACCGCGCTGCCGCAGAAAACGCGCGTGAGGCTCTGCGGGGATACGATCGAGACGGATCTTGCGCCATATGAAGGGCGCTATCTGGAACGGCAGAGGGAAACGGGCCGGTGGATCCCGGTCAGAGTGGAGGAATCAAAATGAAAACAGAGATCCTGTTTGAGGAATACCGCGGCGAGCTGCTCGAATGTGTTCACAGCGGCATGATCGCGGTCGTGGACCGCTCCGGCATTACCGCCTCCTGCGGCGATACGGATTGGATGTGCTATTACAGAAGCTGCTCCAAGCCGATCCAGTCCCTGCCGGTCATTCTGCGGGGACTCGACCGGAAATACGGTCTGACGGAGGAGGAAACTGCGATGTTTTCCGCCTCGCATTATGGCGATCCATATCACATCGCGCTGCTGGAATCGATCTTGCAAAAGACCGGTCTGCGGGAAGAGCAGCTTATTATGAGGCCCATCTACCCCGACCGCGAATCGGAACGGCTGCGCCTGTTGCGCGCCGGGCTTCCGCCCCGCAGGCTCTATCACTGCTGCTCCGGCAAGCATCTGGGAATGCTTCTGCTGGCAAGAGAGCTTTCCGAGCCGGAGGAGGATTACTGGCGCATGGACAGCCGCGTGCAGCATGAGATCCTCCGCGTGATCTCGGCCATGTCCGCTGTGCCTGAGCAGACGATCCGGATGGGCGTCGACGGCTGCGGCGTGCCGGTCTATGCTGTGCCGTTCCATGCGATCGCCTCGTCGTTTTTGCGGCTGCAATGCCCGGAGCTGATCGAGGATGAGCAGCTGCAGGAGGCCGCTGCGCGAAACTGCGCCATGCTCCACCGCTATCCCAACACGATCGCGGGCGAGAACGTGGTCTGCTCGATCCTGACGGCAGACCCAGATGTGCTCGGTAAGAGCGGCGCGGCAGGCGTATACGCAATGGGCATCCGGAGTCTTGGAATTGGCATTGCGGCAAAGGTGCTTGACGGTAGCCACGACGAGTACGGCTCTCTGCCGCTGCACATCTGCCGGCAGCTCGGCTATGAAACAGACACCACGCGGAAGCTGGCACAATGCTATTCCGACGTGATCCGCAACAGCAACGGCGACCCCATTGGGATCCGCAAGGCGGTCTTTTCACTGACGCCGCGGAAATAAAAGGAGGATCATCATGTGTATCATTGCAGCGAAACCGGCAGGCGTGGCCATGCCGAGTCCCGAGCAGATCGAGGTCATGTGGCACAACAACCCGGACGGCGGCGGGATCATGTACGTCAAGGACGGCAGCGTCTACATCGACAAGGGCTATATGTGCCTCGCGGACTATATGCAGCGGCTGGACGAGCTGCGCGCGCAGATCGATCTGGACGCAGCGCCTGTCGTGCTCCATTTTCGCATCGCGAGTGCCGGCGGGGTCTGCGCGCCGAACTGCCACCCCTTCCCGCTGACCTCCTCTGAGAAGATCATCCGGCAGCTCCACTGCAAAACGACGGTCGGCATCGCGCACAACGGCAACATCCACGGCTACGGCAACTCACAGCTGTCTGACACCATGCAGTACATCATGCTCCAGCTCGCGCCGATGTCCAAGGTCGTGCCGCAGTTCTGGCGCAACCGGTACTGCCTGGAAATGATCATCAACGCCATGCGCGGCTCGTGGCTGGTGCTGCTGGCTGCGGACGGGTCGCTTACGACGCTCGGCGACTTTTTTATCGAACGCGACGGGATCTATTATTCCAACAAGACCTTCCAGGAAAAGCTCTGCCTGAGCGACATTTATCAGAACGGCGTCCATACAGACGGGCTTTCTCTGCTGTGTGAGCCGGGGCCGGAACGCTTTTTTGCGCGCAAGCCGCTCGTCTGGGCGGAGGATACCGCATATCAGATCCGGGGCGGCAGCGCGGATGCGCGCTGGCTGTTTGACCGGGAGGGCTGCGTCTATCGCTGGGATGACGCGCTGGACGGCGCGGTTCCAGCGCCGGAATGCTCCATCTGCCCGCTCGGAGCCGCCGCTTTTACCTACCCCGCCGATCTCGCCGTCATGACCGATATCTACGCATAAAACACGCCTGCCGGAGGCAGAAACAGGGCTGCAGCGCAATTTAAAGCCGCCGCAGCCCTGTTTTGCATTGCCGGGAAACAGGCAGGGAAAGTGTTGAAAATACAGGAAAAATAAGAAAAGCTCCTCAGATTCAGAACAATCTGAGGAGCTGTGTTTTCAGAACACTATAAATATCTTTCTCTTTGGAACAGTAAAAATGGAACGGACATTTAACAGTATATCTTTCTAAAAAAGACTGTTAAATGTCCGTTCTTGTTATTTTACAGTCCTATAATTCTCCGTTTCTCAAAAAATGAATTCACTCTTAGGTGCTGGAGAAACTTGTTTCTCCACACCTCTATTTATAATATTGACCGGAGAAATAGGCTGTTCCTTCAATTCAAAGCCTGCATGGTTCTGCCGTGCGGGCTTTTTGTGTGCAAAAAAGTACCCCATTTGCTTGCGGACTTTTATGCGCGGACTTTCAGCATCCAGGCGCGCCGCCTGCATTCTGCCGCGAGGCTGTACCGAAGCAGCCGGGCATGATAACAGCCGTAGTCTGTAAGGCACTCGATTGAACAGCATTTGGTCAGCACGAACTACAGGCTAACGAAGCCACGCTGATCGGCGGCCTGATTTCAAACTATTTCTTTCAGCCGTCCGTGGACGCAAAGCTCCGTGAAGCCTATCGCCGGGTACTGCGCCATCTGCACAAGAATGCACTCTCTGCATCTGATCTGAGCCGCATTCAGAACGCGCTGACGTTTCTCTCACCGCTCTGTCGGGATAACCGCGAAGCCCACAAAGACATGATGAGCGTGACATTAAAAACCGATGCTCTGCTGAGATCCAGCAGATAAACGACCTCCCGTTGCCAGCGCAACGGGAGGTTTGCTATACTTAGGGTGTATCTGAAAACTCCCAATGTGACCGGCAGCGAGAAATTTTTGCGCTGAGCAAGACATTTTTTCGCAGGAATACTGACGTATTTCAAGGAAAAATGGTGCAGCGCAGCGTGAAAAGATCCGCTGTCCGGGTGCGTTGGGAGTTTTCAGATACACCCTAGCTCACAATAGGTTTCGAGCCAAGCCAATCGGGTGGCAGGTAGACCGCTGCCAGCGCGTGTGCAGTATCAAACAGTCTGTAACGGTCTGCGTCATCACCGAGGTCAAGCGCTGTTTCGAACATATCCCATACGAGCTGCATGACCTTCACGACCTCGTCAGGGGCAGGGCGCAGTATGTCTGAATCTGCTGCGTTCTCTCGCGCCCCAGCGTTGCTAGGCTTCATACACTTCATCTGAAACGGCGACTTCCTCGCCGTCAACGTAAATAATATTGGCAATGACATTGCCGTTTTCATCGCGGAAGCGTCTGTAGTTCCGCGCATCTTTCCAGTTGTACATTCGTAAGCTCCAATCTCAAAATTTTGTAAAATTTCGAGATAGAGTTACGGATATTTCGCTGTGCTCTCAGACCATCTGCGCATGTATGCCCTTTCCGCTATTCAGCGAAAAGGGCATACACGCAAAAAAGAGCCCTATCAAGGCATACGCCGAACAAGAGCCGGATGATCTGGAAACCTACCTTGACAGTGACGGCGTGCGGCGGATGCAGCCGGTTATGGTGTCTTACAACAAGGCTTATGCACCGAAGCCAGCTTCACCGGAACTGGAGTTCCGAATTGTGGGGCGAGTCTTATAAGTCCTGTTTATTGGACAACGTTTGTGATATGATACTATCATCAAAAGTTTATCCTGCTTTTTTTGATAGGAGTGAAAGGACATTGAATACGCACGCACGATTGGATGAATTACTGCATGAGAGAAACATGACATTATACCAGCTATGCCAAAGCGGAAACATCCCCTACACGACGCTTCGCGTCTCTCGCTGCAGAGGCAGCCAGCTTTCTGTAGATACCATTGAGCAAATTTGCAGGGTGCTTGGAATCTCGATGGCGGAGTTTTTTACTCCAAGCAACCAAGTCCGTACACATTGATAGCTATCGTGTATCTCTGTAGTCCAAATGGCATTTCCACAAAACTGCTTACTCTGCCAAGCCGTATTTGGTCTTGATCCGGTCAAGCTTTTCGAGCATGGGTTCGGCAATCAACCACAGGAAGAAAAACGTGGCAATGGCGCGCACCAGATCGACCGGAAGGCCGGTGACGTAGTAGCTTAAAATGATTTTCCAGTTGATCGTGTTCGACCACATGAGGGCAGACGCGGGATTCATAATGCCGCCGTAGATGATCGTGGACGCGATCACGCCGAAGATACAAAGGCTCAGCCGCCCGCGCCGCAGAACGCCCTTGCGGTACAAGACGCCTGCCAGCCAGCCGATGATACCCATTGCGAACATCTGCCACAGGAGCCGACTGTGGAGGACACCATCGCCATCCTGCGTGGTCTGGAATCCCGGTATGAGGTGTTTCACGGCGTGAAGATCACGGACAACGCGATTATTGCCGCCGCAACGCTTTCCAACCGCTATATCACCGACCGCTTCCTGCCGGACAAGGCCATTGACCTGATCGACGAAGCGTGTGCCATGATCTGCACGGAGATGGACTCCATGCCAACCGAGCTTGACGTGATTAACCGCAAGATCATCCAGATGGAGATCGAAGAGGCTGCCCTCAAGAACGAGGACGACGAGCTGTCAAAGGGACGGCTCAGTGAGCTGCAGAAGGAGCTGGCCGAACAGCGCGACAAGTTCAACACCATGAAAGCGCAGTGGGAAAACGAAAAGAACGCGATTGGCCGCGTGCAGCAGCTGCGTGAAAAGATTGAGCAGATCAACCGCGAGATTGAAACCGCACAGCAGAACTACGATCTGGAAAAGGCCGCAAAGCTGATGTATCATCGACCTGCAAATCGCGGCGCTCAACCGCCGTCTGGCCGACAAGCAGCTGCGTTGTGAGCTGACGCAGGCTGCAAAACAGTTCATCATCGACGCGGCCTACGATCCGCAGTTCGGCGCGCGTCCGCTGCGCCGGTATGTGCAGCATACAGTGGAAACGCTGCTTGCAAAGAAGATTTTGGAGGGCAGCGTCCAGCCCGGTTCGACAATTACCGTCGATACGGAAAACGGCGAGCTGGTGCTTCGCTGAGTGTAAGGCAAATAGCAAATGCCCGGAACGCGAAATGCGTTCCGGGCATTTTGCACCCACAGGGGCGTCTTTTCTTTTGCTTTTTATTCCTGCTGCGCGCAGTCAAACAGCCTTTCAATCAGATTACTGCCCTGAAACAGCGGCTGAAGGACGGCGCACGCCGAGCCGTAGATCGGCGAGTTTGCGCCAAAGCGCGACTTGACAAAGCGCGGGCGCAGCTGCTGCTGGTGTACAGAGACGTTGATATCGGCCACCCACTGCTCCAGATACCGCACGAACTCCTCCGGCAAAAACGCCGCGTCATGCCCAAGCACCACCAGCGGCACGTTCACCAGATTCAAATAGTTGTTCAGTCCGAACGAAAGCTGCCGCATGGCATTATAAAACACGGTGTATGCGGCCTTGTTCGTCATGGCAAAGCCGGCGGCCTGCTCCATGCTGTCAAGCTCCACGCCGCACTCGTCGTGAATCAGTGACAAAATTGCCGGCGCACTGGCGTAAAGTTCCAGACAGCCGCGGCTGCCACAGGTGCAGCGCGGGCCGCCAAAGTCAATGGATGTGTGGCCAAGCTCGCCGCATGCGTCAAGCAGCTCATGATGTGATACCAGCGCCGCGCCAAGCCCCTCGGTAATGCCCATATAGAGAAAGCTGTCGGCGTCCTTGCCGGCGCCAAAGTAGAGTTCGCACAGGCCGGACGCGTGCATATCGTTGCAGACAATAATCGGAAAACGGAAATACGGCTGAAGCGCGTCGCGCAGATTTAGCGAACGGATGCCGAAGAAATCGGTGACATAGGCGATGCCGCTGGCATCGCTGCTGATAACGCCGACGGTGGAGATGCCCATGCCCAGAATCGGCCGCTCAGTGTGCTCGGTCAGCTGCTCGGCAAGCTCACGCAGCTTCTGCAAAAAGCTCTCTTCGTTTTCAATCGGGGTGAGCGGGCGCTTGGCGCGCGCCAGAAGCTGAAGCGACAGATCGCACACCACGCCGTACAGACACGTGCGGGAGATGTAAATGCCCAGCACCACCGGCGACGTGGAGCAGATGCGCAGCAGCATCGGTGTGCGCCCGGGCGACTTGATGGGGTCTTGCGGCGCAAATTCCTCGATGATGTGCTTTTGCAGCAGCTCGCTTGTGATGTTTGTCACGGTCATGGGCGACAGATGCAGCCCCTCGGAAAGCTCGCTGCGCGTGATGCTCCCCGCCGTGCAGACGGATTGCAGCAGCAGTGCGCGGTTTCGCTCCTTAACCTCGATCAGATTGATGCCGGCCTTTTTCATAGCGGCTCCTTTTTGCACTTGCAGCGCCGAAAATTCCGCCGCTTTCGGCGAAATGGCGCGGCAGCGCATATTTATCATTTTAAAAATATTATAGTATATTTGCGGGGGATTGTAAACCGCCGCCAGGGGGATTTTATCCTGCGGCGATAGCCGCTGTGTCTCCGGCGGCGTCACCCACACAAGACAGCGGCCTGCAAGGGAGGGAGCGTCCCGACAGAGGCACAAAAAATCCGCGCCGCCCCTCGGGCGGCGCGGGCATTGTTTACCTGAATCAGTTGGTATCGGCGCACAGGGGGCCGGCCAGCTCTTTCATATAGAACAGCTTACCGGGCATGGTGGGAATGTTGCTGGACGTGACGTACTGGCACGGGCCATAGCGCAGCGTCATCCAGAAGCTCATGCCCTGCCACTGCATACCGCGGGACAGAACGCCGTCTGCGCCGCCGATGGCGTAGTCGGAGTTGAAGATGATCCACGGGCCGATGGTGTTGGCATAGCACGGAATCAGCGGCCAGCTGGAGCGGAACGACGTGATGGCGTTCTGCTCGATGGTGAACGGATGCAGACGCGCGCCGACGCGGTACTCGGCTGCTTTCCAGTCCTCATAGGAGGCGTAGTCCTTGGCAAAGTGCGGCTCCCAGAATGCAATATGGCACATACGGCCGATGCCGTAGACCAGAACCTGCTTTGCACCCTCAGCCTTCAGCTTGCGGATTTTCTCCGGATAGGTGGGCAGATTTTCCTTGGTTGCAAAGTTGCGCTGATTTTCGGGGACAGTCAGCTCGCCGAGCGGGCCGTAGAACGCGCCGGTCATGGCGTTCTGGAACGCGGCGGGGTCGGATGCGGGCAGCGTGTTGCCCTCGGCGTCAGCCCACTCGTCCATGTTGAAGCCGTAGACGTGCTTGCAGTCCACATTCCACTCTTTCAGGAAATAGACCGCCCACTTGTACATGCCCATCGGGCCAACCGGCAGGATGAGAATCAGCTTTCTGCCCTCTTCCTTGGTGAGCCTGATCTGCATGGCAATTTCGTGACCCATGTATGCGCCGAACTCTTCAAGGTTCGTGCACTCGACGGGACGGAAGCCATCGTTCCAGAAGCTCTGGCGCTCGCCGACGGAAGATGGATCGTTGGAGACGCAGTCATAAATCTTGGAAATGTCCCAGCCCTCGGGCAGAACTTCGGAAAAATAGGAACCCTTGAGGGTATCGACCATGTTCATAATAGAAAACCTCCTTAAATTGCGCGGCGAAAGCCGCAGGTATTCTGTAAGTTCATCATACCACGCGGCTTTTCGGGTGTCAATTCGGGACAGGGGGTATTTTTAAATAGATTTTAGAAATGAAATTTGTGGATTTTTCACAGAATCCGGTCAATCGCCCAGAATCAGGCGGCCAAAATCCTGCGGCCGGTGGAACTGCGGCGTGTCACAGCGCATGGGATTCCACGACAGGTAGTGCTGTCGCACGGTCAGATCGCCGCACTTATAGCAGTTGCCGTACATGGCCAGCCCCTCGCACGGTGTAAAGTCCGGGAAAAACCGGCGGATAAACGCAAACGGCACACGGTAGGTGATCTCCCAGCCATCGGACAGGCGCACGGCCTTTGGCTGGAACAGCGCGGGCTCGTCGGCAACAATCAGACGCGTCAATTCCGTCACATTTGTGCCATATCCGAGATATAACGCACAATTTGGGTTAAATTCGAAGTTGAAGTAGCGCAGATCGTCGGTGGGACGGAGGAAAAATTCCAGACAGCTGTCCTCGCAGACCGACTGCAAAAGTCCGCTGTGCTCGGCGCGGATTTCTGTTTCCCACGCGCGCAGGCGAACATAGATCGCCGCTTCGTCCCAGCAGAGCTGCCCCTGTGCACGGATATCGACCGGGGGATTTGTCCACTGGAGGTTGTCAATCGGAAGTGCGTCAATTGTGTCCCAATCGGGGGCGGATGTGACCTTTTTCAGAACATAGCTTCGCATTTTAGATACTCCTTTATTCCTTGAGTGTTTTTTCGTATTCCGTGGGGCTCATGCCCGTTTGCTTTTTAAAAAGATTGGAGAAATAGTAGATGCTCTCAATGCCGATGCGCTCGGCGATCTGTGTGAACGTGAGGTTTCCCTCGCGGATCAGACGCTTTGCCTCGCCGATGCGCAGCGCCGTGAGATAGCGCACCATGCTCTGGCCGATCTGCTCGTGGAACACGCGCTTGAGCTGTGAGACGCTTATGCCGAGCGCCGCGGCCAGCGATGGAAGCGTGATGGCCTCGGAATAGTGCGCGGCAAGATAGTCGCGCGCCTGCTGCGCCAGCAGCAGATGCTGGTGAAACTGCGTGGATGTGATGGCGCGCTGGGAAAAGCGGACATTGTCGTCGCGGCGGCAGATGCAGATGAACAGCTGCTCCAGATAGAGCTTGATCAGCTGGTCGCTGCCCCACGGGGCGGTGGGCTTTTTACGCAGATTGACCAGCGCGGGATCGTTTTCAAAATACTGATACGCCTGCTGCGCCTCGTCCATCAGCGGCTTGAGGCACTGCTTCTCGCGCTGGTGCAGCAGCAGGACCTTTTTTTCCAGCCGGTGCATGGCTTCGCTTTCGCAGCAGAACGCCACCACCATCACGTCACTTGCGCCGACCGACTGGAACGAATGAAACTCATACGGGCAGTGAAACGCCAGCTCGCCGGCCTTTAGAAAATACTTGTCCGCCCCGGCAGTGACAACGATGCTGCCGCGGTCAACATAGATAAACTCCCAGAAAAAGTGCGACTCGCCGGAGAAAACATAGCCGTTTTCCAGCTTGTAATACGAGATATTCACGATGGCATCCACGTCAAAAACCGTGGCAAGCGGGATGGGTGTGTATTCCATTTTCATGGCGGCAGACATCCTCTGCAGCTGATTTTATAAATTTTGCACCGGATTTTATATTGTCAGGCCAAAATTCGAGCTTATAATGGAATTATAAGCGGAATCCGAACGAAAGTAAATACGGAAAGGAAGATGCACAGATGAAAAAATCAATCAGCTATTGGTCTTTCAGCGGGAAAAACGTGTTTGAGGCGATGAGGCTAGCAAAGGATGCGGGCTTCGACGGCATTGAGCTGACGCTGGATGCAGAGGGCGACGTGACGATGGAGACTGCGCCCGAAAAGCTGGCCGAGATCCGCCGCGCGGCGGAGGAAATCGGCATTGCGCTGCCGAGTGTGGCAAGCAGTCTGTACTGGGCGTATTCGTTTACTTCGGACGATCCGGAGGAGCGGGAAAAGGCACATCAGGCGGCAGTCTGCGAGATCAAAACGGCAAAGGCGCTGGGCGCGGACACAGTTTTGATCGTGCCGGGCAGCGTTTCGGTGGAATTTGTGCCGGAGCGGCCGGTTGTGGCGTATGATGTGTGCTGGCAGCGCGCGGTGGCCGAGATGAAGCGCCTTGCGCCGGTGGCGGCGGAGCACCAGATTCACATCGGCGTGGAGAACGTATGGAACAAGTTCCTGCTCTCTCCGCTGGAGATGCGCGCGTTTATCGACGAGATCGGAAGCGAGTGGATCGGCTCGTACTTTGACGTGGGCAACGTGGTCTACGCGGGCTATCCCGAGCAGTGGATTCGGATTTTGGGCAAGCGCATCAAAAAGGTGCACTTCAAGGACTTCCGCCGCAATCCGGGCGGACTCAATTCGTTCGTGGACATTCTGGCGGGCGATGTGGACTGGCCGGCGGTGATGCAGGCGTTTGAAGACATCGGCTATGACGGCTGGGCGACGGGCGAGATGATCCCGGCCTATGGCCACGCCTCTGACCAGATTATTTACAACACGGCGGCCTCAATGGGGCGCATTCTGGAAAAGAAATTTTAAAAACGGACAGACAGGAGGAACGAACATGATTCGAGTAGGACTGATTGGCTGCGGCTTTATGGGCGGGATGCACGCGGCGTGCTATGCAGCGCTGGCGGAGCTTGGCGTCAAGGTGACGGCGATTGCCGATGACCGGCCGGAATTTCTGGCACAGATGAAAGAGCAGACCGATGCGCAGACGTATGAATCGGGTATGGCGCTGATTGAACAGGCGGACGTTGACGTGGTGGATATCTGCCTGCCAACGTATCTGCACACGGCGCACGCGTGCGCGGCGATGGAAAAGGGGCGCGATGTGTTCTGCGAAAAGCCCGTCTGTCTGACGGAGGAGGATATGCAGGCGCTGCTGGAGACGAAAAAGCGTACCGGCCGCAAGGTGATGGTCGGTCAGGTCATCCGTCTGTGGGACGAGTACGCATGGCTGAAAAAGACCGTGGACGCGGGAACGTATGGCCGCGTGCTTTCGGGTGTATTCCAGCGCGTTTCGTCGCGCCCCGGCTGGGCAAGCCGCAACTGGCTGCACACGTCGGCGCAGTCGGGCGGCGTGGCCGTGGATATGCACGTGCACGACGTGGACTTTGTGCGCTATCTGCTGGGCGAGCCAGACCGCATTCAGGCGGGCGGCTATCGTGACAGCGACGGACTGATTGAGCAGATTTTTGCTATCTACAACTATGGCAGGGACGTGGCAGTCAGCGTCGAGGCCGCGTGGGACTATCCTGCGTCGTTCCCGTTCTCGGCCACGTTCCGCGTCAAGCTGGAAAAGGCGACCATCACAAACGATGCAAACGGCCTGACTGTGTATCCGAACGACGGCGATGCGTTCCATCCGGAGCTTGCCGCGCAATATACCGGCGACAACCGCATCGGCGGCAATATTTCGTCGCTCGGCGGGTATTATAACGAGCTGAAATACTTTGTTGAGGGATTGCAGGGCAAAAACGATCTGTCGGTTGCGCCGCTGGAGGAGGCCATTGCCTCGGTGCGGCTGGTCAAGAAAGAAATTGAGGCCGCAGGCGGTCTGCTGGCCTGAGAGATGGCAAAGTTCGCGAATGACGGACAAAAGCGAACATAAACGAACAAAAGCCCGCGGGTATGCGCAAAAAACGCATGCCCGCGGGCAAATTTTATGGAAAAGCGTCTAAATTTACCGGCGATTATTTTTAAAAAGAGTTGAAAGAATGGGGCGCAAAAACCGCAAAACGTGTGGCAACATCGACCAAAATCACGGTGGTTGAGTTGTGAATAATTCACCATTATTACAACATTCGTAAAGATTATTTAGAAATTGTGTTGACAAAAGACCGCACTTCGGTCTATTATGGATGCAAGGCAATAAGACTCGCGGCGTATTTATTCTGCCGCATGGCCGTGCCGCCAAGACAATCGGCCGCACGCGCCCCCTTAATTTCAGCAAGAGGTGAAAAACATGAGAGTTCTGGCGATTGGCTGCCACCCCGACGATCTGGAGATCGCCTGCTCGGGTACACTCCGCAAATATGTAGAGCAGGGCGCAGATGTGTATATGTGCCATGTTGCAAACGGTGATCAGGGCCATGTCATTATTGAACCCGGCCCTTTGGGCAAGATCCGTGAAAAGGAAGCGGAAAATGCCGGCAAGTTTATCGGTGCCAAAGAAGTTTTCAACATTAACGTTTCGGATATGCAGGTGAACCGCCACGATCAGGCGCAGATTGACGCCGTGGCCGACGTGGTTCGCTATGCGCGTCCCGACGTTATCATCACGCACAACGACGTGGATTATATGCAGGATCATGTGGAGACCAGCCATCTGGCCACCAATGGCGCATTTATGTCGGGTCTGCCGCACCGCTCGGTCAACTACCCGGCCTTTGAGAGCATGATTCCAACGTTCTTTATGGATAGCCTGGCGGGCGTGGACTTCAACCCCACCCACTATGTCGATATTACCGGCCAGATTGAGATGAAGCTGAAAGCGCTTGAGATGCATGAGTCGCAGATCAAGTGGATGCTTGACCATGACGGCATCGACTTTGTGGATATGATCCGTACCTGCTCAAGATATCGCGGATATCAGTGCGGCGTTGCCTACGCCGAGGGCTTCCGACCCTATAACGTCTACCCCCGTCACAGCACCAAGCACCTGCTTCCGTAACCGGCTGCGTGAGCGCCGTAGCTCGTAAGAGCGAAAAAACTAGGAGGAATGAATCAAATGAGCACAAAAGCAACCACGTTAAACAGCAAAAAGAGCGTCGGCGCACTGGTTAAGGACTGGATGAGCCTTGTCGGCATCGCCATCCTGATTGTCGTATTCTCTATCATTTCGTATGTAAAGTTTGGCGCACAGTACTTCCTGACCTGGAGCAACTGGAAAAACATTCTTCTGCAAAGCTCTACCGTCGCCATCGTTGCCCTTGGCCAGTCGATCATGCTGCTGACCGGCAATTTTGACCTTTCCCTTGGCCGTATGGTCTGTCTCACCAGCTGCGTGGGTGCCATCCTGATGAAAAACGTCGGTATGTCCACCGGCCTTGCCATCCTGATCATGTTCGCCATCGGCCTTGCCGTCGGCGCAGTCAACGGCTTCATGGTCTCTTATGTCGGCGTTCCCGCGATGATCGCAACGCTTGGCACGCAGTACATCTGCTACGGCCTTGCAAAGCTGCTGACGCAGGCTGTGCCGATTGCCAACATGCCCGATAGTATCGAGTTCCTTGGCCGCGGCTATATCTTCGGCGGCGTATTCCCGGTCTGCGTGCTGCTGATGATCATCGTCTACGCAATTGCGCAGTTTGTCACTTCCAAGACCCGCGTCGGCCGTAACCTCTACGCCGTCGGCGGCTCGCGTGAAGCGGCATTCTTCTCCGGCATCAACGTCAAGGCCTATCAGTTCGGCACGTTCCTGCTGGGCAGCGTTCTGGCTACGTTCGGCGGTCTCGTCCTGATGTCCCGACTCAACTCTGTCGCCGTCACCAACGGACAGAACTATGAATTTGACGCCGTTATCGGCTCGATCATCGGCGGCGTTTCGCTGGCCGGCGGCAAGGGCCGCGTCATCGGCACGATGTTCGGCTGCATCTTCCTGAACACGCTGTTCAACGGCTTCTCCCAGATGGGCGTCGATCCGTTCGTGCAGGACGTTCTGAAGGGCGTTGTCCTTGTGCTTGCCGTCACGCTTGACGTTGCCAGCAACAAGAAGAAGTCCTGATTGACCTGACCGAAGTATCACAGAAAGGTTGGGTGAACAATGGATAACAACTACATCTTAACATTAAAGAATATCACAAAAGAGTTCCCCGGCGTCAAGGCGCTGGATGACGTCACCATCAACATTGAGCGCGGCACCATCCACGGTCTGGTCGGCGAGAACGGCGCAGGCAAGTCCACCCTGATTAAGGTTCTGGCCGGTATCTACCAGCCGAATAAGGGCGAAATCATTCTGGACGGCAAGCCCTGCCGCTTTAACAGCCCCATCGAGGCACGCCGTGCCGGCATCAGCGTTGTCCATCAGGAAATCAAGCTGGCCGAGCCGCTGAGCGTTGCGGAAAATATGTTCCTTGGCAACGTCCAGCTGAAAAACGGTCTGGTTGACTGGAAGGGCATGCGCCGCCGCGCGCAGGAGATCGTTGAAGATCTCGGCATGGACATCGACATCAACGCGCAGGTCTCGTCTCTGACCGTCGCGAAAAAGCAGATCGTCGAGATCATGCACGCCATTAACAATAATTCCCGCATCCTGATCATGGATGAGCCGTCGGCCGTTTTGACCGACCGCGAGCTGGAGGTTATGTTCCGCATTGTCAAGCAGCTGCGCGACAAGGGCATCACCATCATCTATATCTCGCACCGTCTGGACGAAATCTTCGGCCTGTGCAGCAACGTCAGCGTCCTGCGCGACGGCTGTCACATCGACACGATTCCGGTCGCTTCCGTTGACCGTCAGGGCCTGATCAACATGATGGTCGGCCGTGAGATGGGTCAGGAGTATCCGAAAGAGGTTGGCAACGTCGGCGGAACGATTCTGGAGGTCAAAAATCTCAGCCGCGGCATTTTGCAGGACATCAGCTTTGAGGTCAAGTCCGGCGAGGTATTTGGCATTTCGGGTCTGGTCGGCGCTGGCCGCACCGAGCTTGCCCGCGCCATCCTCGGCATTGACAAGCCGGAATCCGGCGAGGTCTATGTCCGCGGAAAGAAAGTTCACTATCGTACGTTTGCCGACGCCATCCGTGACGGTCTTGGCCTGATCCCAGAGGATCGCAAGCTCCAGGGTCTTGTCCAGATTATGTCGGTCAAGCGGAACACCACACTGGTCAACATGAAGCGCGTACTGCGCGCCGGTGTGATCAGCAGCTCGCTTGAGGAAAAGCTGAGCAAGGAATACGCCAACAAGCTGCACGTTGTCACGCCGAGCATGGAGACCGAGGTACAGTATCTCTCCGGCGGCAACCAGCAGAAAGTGGTTATCGCAAAGTGGCTGTTCCAGAACTCGGAGATCCTGTTCCTTGACGAGCCCACGCGCGGCATCGACGTTGGCGCAAAGGCAGAAATTTACCGTCTGATCAACCGGATGGCAAAGGAGGGCAAGACCATCATCATGATCTCGTCCGAAATGCCTGAGCTGCTCGGCATGTGCGACCGCATCATGGTTATGCATGAGGGTCACAAGATGGGCGAGCTGAACGCGGCCGAAGCTACACAGGAAAAGATCATGGCGCTTTGCAGCTGATGATCCAAACAACGGTCTAATCAGGCGCAGCCTGTTAGATAAAATTTAAGGAGGAATTACAAAATGAAGAAACTGATCGCGATGCTTCTTGCAATGGTCATGGTTCTGGGCCTGGTTGCCTGCGCAGCCAAGACGGAGCCCCCCGCGGCCGACACCAAGACCGAGACGCCCGCTGCGGAGACGCCCGCAGCAGAAACACCCGCTGAAGAGACCCCGGCTGAAGAAACGCCCGCTGCTGAAGGCGCTGTCAAGACCGACGTAATCGCAACCGAGGGCAAGGCTGCTGAGCTCGGCATTCCCGCCGCTGTTGTCCTGCAGGACACCACCGCGCTGGAAGGCAAGAAGATCGGCTGCTCCATCTGCTACAAGGGCGACGAATGGTGCGCAGCTCTGGCACAGGCTCTGGAAGCACTCGGCGCATACTACGGCGCTGACATCGTCTGCGAGGACGGCGACCTGAACGACGAGACCCAGACCAAGCAGATCGAGAACATGATTTCCAACAACGTTGACATCATCATGGTTGACCCCATCACCCCCGACGGCTCCGGCATTGCGTTGACGAATGCGGTTGAGGCCGGCATTCCCGTCATCATCTACGACGGCTACTGGACCGACGGCGAGGAAAAGGCTGTCACCACCGTCACCTGGGATCAGAAAGCAACCGGCACGCTGGTTGGCGAGTACTTCGTCAACTATGTTAAGGAAAACAACGGCGGCAAGTGCCGTGTGGTTGAGCTGACCAACGCTGTTTCCACGCACTGCCAGGAGCGCTTTGTTGGCCTGCATGAGGTTATCGACGCTGCCAATGCAGACGGCTGCGAAATCGAAATCCTGAACAAGTACGACTCTCAGGGCAACCGCGAGACTGCATACAACGCAATCTCCGCCATCGTCGAGCCGTATGACTACATCATCTCCGACGTTGACAACGGCGCGATGGGCGCAGTTGCAGCGCTGCAGGCTGTTGGCAACACCGACGTCAAGGTCTTCTCCATGGGCGCTTACGGTGCAGAGCCGTTCGGCAAGCTGCATGACAATGACGTGAACTATCAGGCTTGCCTGAACGTTGACGCTTGGGTTCTGGCACAGTTCATCTACGAAGGCGCAATCAGCTACTTCGAGGGCAAGGACGTTCCCACCAAGACCAACATCGACCTGTTCGTTGTTGACAGCACCAACGTTGAGAAATTCTGGAGCTTCGACTAATCTCCGGCAAATTCCGTAAACCGCGTAATCGCAGGGGGCGCAAGCCCCCTGCATCTGCAGGCGCATTGCGCCGATGCCCGCAGAGAGAAAACCGCGTTTTTGAAATTCGTGTTCCTTTCTGCGGAAAAATTATTAGACGTAAATCGTTACACAAAATCACATAGAAAATTGAAAGCATCCGTCGTAAGATAGGAGCAGGACAAAACGAACCGCCGTCTGGCAGCAGCGGCGATGCTCCGGCACAGCCGGACAAGGCATATCCCGCCGGCACAGCCGGCAAAAAACGTGTAAGCTTGGAAATAATCGCAAAAATTCTGCGTTTTAGAATCATAAAAGGAGACAATTGCTATGAAAAAGCTTCGTTGGGGCGTTATCGGCGCGGGCGGCATTGCAGACCGCAGAACGATTCCCGGAATGATGCTGGCGAATAACGCCGAGCTGATTGCTGTAATGGAGATCAATATGGAGCTGGCGGAAAAGTCCCGTGCCAAGTGGGGCTGCAAGCGTGCGTATGACAGCGAGGCTGCGCTGCTGGCCGATCCCGAGATTGACGCGGTTTATATCGCGTCCCCCGTTGTGCTGCACGCCAAGCAGGCCATGATGGCCGCCGACGCTGGCAAGCATATTCTGATTGAAAAGCCGCTGGCCATGACCTCGGAAGAGGGGCAGAAGGTCGTTGACTACTGTGAGAGCAAGGGCGTCAAGATTGCGGCAGGTCTGATGATGCGCTTTGGCGCATACGTCATGGCTATGAAACAGGCCATTGCCGACGGCAAGATCGGCCGTCCGGTTTCGGGCTTCTCGCAGTTCACCTGCTGGTATCCCGATATGCCCGGCAACTGGCGTCAGAGCAAGAAAAACGGCGGCGGCGGCGCAATGATGGACATGGGCGTGCACTGCATCGACCTGATGCAGTATGTCACCGGCTCAAAGGTCAAGCAGGTTGCGGCGTTCCACGACACGCTGACGTTCCACTATGAGGTGGAGGACACGTCTACGGTTCTGATGCGGCTGGAAAACGGCTGCGAGTGCGTGGTGCAGTCCAACTTCAATATCCCCGACGAAGCCTCCAAGTGGCGTCTTGAGTTCTTCGGCGATCAGGGTCATCTGGTTGGCGAAAACATCATCGGCCAGATCGACGGCGGTACGCTGGACGCGATGTTCTGCGGCGAGGTTGGCGGCTATGACGCACAGCAGGACACCAAGGACGTCAAGGGCGAGCAGCTGGACGTGGAGTTCGGCAATATGTACACGCGCGAGATTGAGTCGTTCGGCAATTCGATCCTGAACAATCTTCCGCTGGAGGTTCCGGCGTCTGATGCGGTGCAGGTGCAGCGCGTTATGGAGGCGGCCTACCGTTCCAACGACAACAAGTGCGTTGTTGATCTGTAATTCAAAGAAAATTCCACAATCATGCTTCCCGCGCCGCCTGCGGCGCGGGAAGATAAAAAGAAACTGATTCCATAACGGTAGCGTCAATGACGCGAAGAGGTAAACTATGAACAGACCACTCGATTTTGCGGTCGGCTTGTTCAATTGCTGCCGCGATCCGTAACTGCTTCAGAATGTCCGTCTGTCAACAAACTGATATTCTGAAAGGAGTCAATTTTAAATGGAGAAGAAAGCATCGGATTTCCGGTATAACACCGGCGAAACCAAAGTCCCGTGGGCTGCGGTCGGCGAAAACTATAACGCGCAGGATTTGATGACCATCATCCGGTTTATGATGAAAGGCAAGGGCGAGGCCTACGACGAGGCGCTGAAAACGGTTGAGAAGGACGTTCTCGCGCTGGACAAGGTTTCCGCGCCCCCGGCAAAGCTGTCGCTGGACGTGGAGGTTGGCAAGGCCGAGAATATGTGCGACGAATATCTGCACACCACTGGCTCTACATTTTTGACCAACTGCACAGCGGGCTTTGAGATTGCCTGCAAGTATACTGGACTGAAGCCAGGAGACGAGGTTATCGTCCCGGCCATCACGTTTGCCGCAACCATGGCGTATCCGCTTTCCATCGGCTGCAAGCTGGTGTTTGCGGATGTCGATCCGCTGACGCTGAATATGGATCCCAAGGACGTGGAGAAAAAGATCACCGACAAGACGAAGATGATCATCCCCGTCCACATTGGCGGCTATCCAGTCGATATGGATCCGATCATGGCGCTGGCCAAGCAGCACGATATTGTCGTCCTTGAGGACGCGGCGCACGCCTTTGGCGGCGAGTATAAGCACCGCAAGCTCGGCACAATCGGCGATTTTGGCTCGTTCTCGTTCCACGAGGTCAAGAACATCACCTCCTTTGGCGAGGGCGGCATCCTGTGTTCCAACGTGACAGAATTCCTGCCCGAGATGCGCCGCGCGCGCTTCCTTGGCACGGATTTCAGCAAGCATATCCCGAACTGGCTGTATGACGTCACCGCCATCCGCGGCAAGAACGGCCCGTTCGTCGCAACCAACTTCTCCACCACCGAGATTCAGGGTCTGGGCTTGCAGCTCCAGATTGCCCGAATCGACCAGATTATCGAAGCGCGCCGCCGCGCGTCCGAATATCTGACAAAGCGCCTTTCCGCCTGCGACGCTCTGATCCCGCAGGATCTGGGCAATGACGAAATCAAACCCACGTTCCATCTGTATCAGCTTCAGATCATCCCCGAAAAGGCGGGCGGCGATATTCAGCTGTTCAAGAAAAAGATGGACGCAAAGGGCGTCACGCAGATTCCTCACTTTGGCCCGCTGTATAAGTTCGAAATCCTGCGTGAGTATGGCTATGACGAAAAGGCAATCGCTGAGAGCTGCCCGGTGTGCGAGGAGGTATTCAACCACCGCTTTACGCACTTCCCGGTCTACGGCCTGACGCCGGAGCAGCTGGACTATATGGCCGACGCGATTCTCGAGTCTGTTGACGAGATGCAAAGAGGCGTGTAAGCGGCCAACGTTCGTAAATTTGCAACTGTTTTACACTTGAAGAAATGAGGTTTTAACATGAGCGAGAAAAAAGAAATTGTCATGAATGGCGCTGGCGTTGCCGAGCTGGGCTTCCCCGGCTGGCCGCAGTTTGACCCGAAGAGCAAGGCGGAAATCGCCGAAGCACTCGACACCGGCGCGGTCTGCTACTGGACCGGCCATAAGGGCATGGAATTTGAGGACAAGTTCGCCAAGTGGTGCGGCGCAAAGATGGCAATTTCCTGCACCAACGGCACGGCTGCGCTGCACATCGGCATCGCAACGCTGGGCATCGGCCCTGGCGATGAGGTGATCGTGCCGTCCTACTCGTTCATCGCGTCCTCGTTCGCGGTGGTGCAGGCGGGTGCGGTGCCCATCTTCTGCGACGTGGATGAGAGCCACACCATCGACCCTGATGACATCGAAAGCAAGATCACCGAGCGCACCAAGGGCATTGTCATTGTCCATCTGTATGGCGTTGTGTGTGACATGGATCGCATCATGGCCATTGCCCGCAAGCATAACCTGTACGTTATCGAGGACTGCGCGCAGGCCATCGGCGGCAAGTATAAGGGCAAGTCCGTCGGCACGATCGGCGACGTGGGCTGCTTCTCGTTTGCACAGTCCAAGCACTTCACCACCGGCGGCGAGGGCGGCATGGTCGTCACCAACGACGAGGATCGCGGCTGGGAGGCACGTTCGTTCCGTGACCACGGCTATGACGTCAAGGCCAGAATGAATATGCTGGCGCTGGAGGAGAAGCTGCCCTATATCCACAACCGTGTGGGTTTCAACTTCCGTATGACCGAGATGCAGTCCATCGTCGGCATCAATGAGCTGGCGCGTCTGGAAACGTGGAATCTGCCGCGCCGCTTTGAGTACGCCAAGATGTACCGCGAGGCGCTGGGCAAGCTCGAGGGCGTCAAGTCGCTGCCGGTTGACACCGAGGAGCGTCAGTGCGCTTACTGGTGGTTCCCGATCATTCTGGATCTGGACAAGCTGGACATCGACGCGCCCGCGTTCCTTAAGGAAATGGCCGGCATGGGCATTCCCTGCTACGGCATTCAATGGCCGGAAGCATACGAGGAAAAGGCATATAAGGAGCTCGGCGGCTTTGGCTCGCATAAGTTCCCGTTCTGCTCCAAGGAGTACACCCGCGAGGGTCTGACGTATGAGGGCGTTGTATGCCCGGTGGCAAAGAGCCTGCGTGCCCGCACGGTGAACCTGTTCCTGCATCCCACGTGGGAAAAGGAGCACATCCAGAGAGTCATCGACGCGTTCACCACAGTGCACAACGCGCATCTGAAAAAGTAAAACAGCAGAAGCTGTATAAAACCGGCAAGCTGCCGCAGCCAACGGCTGCGGCAGCTTTTGCAGATACAGGAGGAAACAGAAATGGCAAATTTACAGGCTGGCTTTGCACGCGTAGACGTTACCCCGCCGCTTGGCATTGAAATTTCGGGTTATTTTGTCGAGCGCTTTGCGTCCGGCATTCTTGACGCGCTGGAGGCTTCGGCGCTGGCGCTTCGCTGCGGCGACGATCAGGCGATTTTGATTGCGCTGGACAATCTGATGATCGACAAGGAGACGATGCACGCCTATCGCGCGGCCATCGCCGAACGAACCGGCGTCAAGGCGGAGGCAGTGTTTATCGCCTGCTCGCACACGCACACAGGGCCGCTGGTTGGCAAGAGCGAGCTGGACGAAAACAAGTACGGCGAAAAGGAATATGGCGACTATCTGGGACGCAAGCTGTGCGACTGTGCGGTGATGGCAGTGCGCGACATGACGGATGCGAAGATGGGCTACGCCGTGGGCTGTGCGCCGCATATCGCATTTGTGCGCCGCTTCCGGATGAAGGATGGCTCAATCCGCACAAATCCCGGCGTGAATAACCCCGATATCGTTGCGCCGATCGGCGATGTAGACGAGCGGGTGAACGTGCTGCGCTTTGTGCGCAAGTGCGCGCCGGATATTGTAATTGCCAACTTTGGCGTACACCCGGACGTGGTGGGCGGCGACGAGATTTCGGCGGACTTCCCGCGCTTTGTGCGCGAGACGACCGAGGCGGCGCTGGACAACGTGCGGTGCATGTTCTTTAACGGCGCGCAGGGCGACGTGAACCACGTGAATGTGCACCCTGTGGGCGGCGATGCAAACGGTCTGCATCCGTGCTTTGACGACGCAGACCGCGGCTATGCGCACGCAAAGCACATGGGGCGCGTGATTGCGGGTGCGGTTTTGCAGGTATATGAAAAGGTGCAGTTCTGCGATGTGGACTGCGTCCGCGCTGCCGAGCGGATTGTAAACGCGCCGTCGAATATGCCGACAGCCGAGGAGGCCGCGCGCGCGGAGAAAATTGTGGAGCTGCACAACGCCGGACGCGATGCAGAGCTGCCGTTTGCGGGCATGGAGCTGACGACGGCGGTAGCCGAGGCGCTGCGGATGAAGCATCTGAAAGACGGCCCGGAGACGTTCCCGCTGCCGCTGAGCGGCGTACGCGTAGGACCGGTTGCGTTCCTTGGCATCCCCGGTGAACCGTTTACGGGCATCGGCCGGGGGCTGAAAGACGGTTCGCCGTTTGCCATGACGCTGCCGTGCTGCCTGACGAACGGCGCGGAGGGCTATTACCCAATGAAAGAGGCGTACGACGAGGGCGGCTATGAGGCCAGAAGCTCCAACTTTAAGGCTGGCATTGCCGAGCTGCTCATCGACGAGGGCGTCAAGCTGCTGAAGTCGCTGTAAAAAAGAGAAAGCGTCCTTTCCTGGCCGGGGGAGGGACGCTTTTTTGCTGCGCGCAGGGACGAACAGAGTCGTCTGCCCCCACAAACGCATGGCCGGCAATGTGTACAGGATTCCGATTACAGAGACGAGATTTGCTAAGGATGTTTTCTGCCAAAAATAAGCTCGTCAGCCTGTGCTTCACAGGCTGGCGAGCGGAGCGGGGCGACCTATGCCGCCCCGCTGCTTTTTTGCGATTGCTTATTTGTCCTGATATGCGCGGAAGAGGAAGGTGACAATCTGCGCACGCGTGCAGGAATCGTTCGGCATGAGCTTGCTGCCGTTGCCCTGTACGATTTCCTCAGCAAGCGCCCAGTTCATCGCGGGAAGCGCGTAGCCAGGAACGGAATCGGCGTCAGAGAAGCCGGACACCAGTTCCTGCAAGGTGACCGCCTCGGACGCAGCGTAGCGGAACAGAAACGCGACGGCTTGAGCGCGGGTGCATTCGCTGTCGGGAGAGAATGTGTTCTCCGTTGTGCCGGTGGTGATGCCCTCGCTCAGCGCCCAGCGGACAGCTTCGGCGTAGTACGCGTCCTCGGCAACATCTGTCATGTTCATAACGTAATTCACCACGGGAGAACCGGCAGCACGCCACAGGAAGGTGACGATTTGTGCGCGGGTGCAAGGCTGGTTCGGCCCAAAGAGACCGTTGCCGATACCGCCGGTAATGCCCTTTTTCTGTGCCCACTTCACGGCCTCGTAGTAGTAGGCGCTGGTGGACACATCACTGAACGGGCTTATCTCAACTTCCTTGACAAAGGCAGCATTAACCTCGACCTTGCTGGCTGGCATGGTAAAGGTATATTTGCCGTTGCCCTTGTCGGTCAACTTCAATTCATCGCCGTTCTTATCGGTCACGGTGAGATCGTCCAGCTGATAACCGCTGTCGGGCTTCACTGTGATTGTCACGGTGCTGCCGCTGGTAGCATTTTTCGTGCTGACGGTCACAGTGCCGTTCTCCGTTTTGCCGGGGATAGTCACGGGATAGCTCGGGAAGAAAACGCCGGAAGAAGGGCCGCCGGAGGAAGGCTTTTTGACCAGCGCTGCGATGGCATCTTCAATGGCTTTTGCCATTGCATCCACTTCGAATTGCTCTGTGATATTCTTGCCGCGCACAACAGCTTCAAGTGCTGCTTTCACAGCGGAAAAATCTATATAATCGTTCTCGTTCAGAGCATTCGCCTTTGCGATGGCTGCATCAACTGCGGTATAATCGGCAGGTTTGAAGACAAGATCAGAGATCGCGCGTTCAATAGCCGCCGCCATTGCATCTACTTCAGCCTGCTTTGCGATGACCTTACCTCGAATCACAGCTTCTGCCGCAGCGCTCAGCGTCTCGATAGATTCGTCGGTGTATGCCGTCAAATCCGCCGGGATTTTCGCCAATGCGGCATCGACCGCGGAGTAATCCGCCTGTTCTGCACCGCAAAGAACCTGTCCGTTCACAAAAGACCATCCGTTACTGTTGTCACCGTTATTAAGTGCGGCTGCAAAATCTTCGGTTTTCATTTCTTCCTGCGGCTTTGCAGCTGCAGATTCGTTCTGGTTCTTAATACTGCTGTTTTCCTCAGCAAAATAGCAATTGGTTATTTCGCTTCTCTTGGTCGCATCCTGCATCGCAAAGGCATACCGAAAGGGTGATGAGCCTGTTACACTGCCGATTGCAAAGCAGCTTGTAATGGAGCCATAGTAATTTGGGTCAGAGGCATCGGTACCTACAAAAGAGGCCATAGCAGCCGCAGCCTGTGATACATTGCCACTTGCATAGCAGTTTTTGATATTCAGACCCCAAAGGCCGCCGGCAAAGCCGCCTGTATATGCGCCGCCGGTAACATTGCCCGTGGCGTAACAATTTCGAATAATCGTTTCTGCATCTGTTTTGCCGTTTCCTTTGCCGATAAATCCGCCGACATTCGCACCGCCACGGGAATCTGCCTTCACATTTACCGTCACATCGGATCTGCTGTATGTGATTTTCGCTGCTTTTCCCAATTCACCAATCAGTCCGCCGATAGACCCCTTACCGGCTTTTTCCGTAATGCTGCCGGATACGCTGCACTCGTTGATAAGCTGCGTTTCATCCAGTACACCTACAAGCCCGCCGACACAGTATGCAGCAGCATAAACGTTGCTCGGTGCGCTCATATCCATAGTCAAACCTGTCACATGGCAGTTTTCAATGTATCCGCCTGAATAACCAACCAGACCGCCTGCAAATCCGATGACAGCACCTATCGAAGCAATCTTTGCTATACCGTGGATAGAAACAGTGTCCAGATTTAAGTTGCTGATTTTTCCCGCTGTTGCACCAAACAACCCAAACACATCCGCTTCTAGCGGCGCGGTCTCTGACCCAATGGAAACGTTAGAGATGGTATATCCGTTACCGTCAAAATTACCGGCAAAGATGCGATAATTCGAACCCTCCAACAGTGCATCGGAAAAGGAATTTCCAATCGGTGTCCAAGGCAGCCCGTTCAGGTCTATGTTGGCCGTCAATACAAAATTCTTCCCCGTGTAGGTTTCTCCACTATTCACAGAGCTTGCAAGATATGCAAGCTCTGCTCCGTTAGCGATCTGATAGGGATCGCTCTCCGTGCCGGTGCCGCCTGCAAAAGCAGTGGCGATACTGCCGTCCCATGCGCCGTCCGCCGCCAGCGCCGCCGTGGGCAGCAGCGTCAGGCACAGAATCAAGGCCATCACAGCACTTACGATTCGCTTTTTCATAGACATTCCTCCGTTTGTGATCAAGGCTCGTTCCCGTAGGGATATCCCTACGGGAAACGGGGGTACCCCCGTTTCCGATGCCCTTCTGTTTTCATTCCGTAGCTTAACACGCTCTTTCCGAATTTTCAATAAACCTTGCGCGAAATGCGGTCGTTTCTGCGCGAATAGATAGCATCTCCGGTTGAAATGTGTTATACTGATAAAAAACAGTCTGTGAGGAGGCACTATGAATACTATCGGCATTTCTGTGATCTCTAACCGCACACATATCACGCTGATGGCAGAGGATATTCTTTATCTCTCGCTGAGCGGCAGAAAGACGGCGATCCATATTACCGGCGACCGAATTTATGAGACCTATACCCCTATTGATGAACTGGCAAAAAATCTTGGCAGTACCTTTATCCGCGTGGATCGATGCTATCTCGTGTCTGCCAAGGCAATCCACGATGTGACGAAAACGATCGATCTGATCAACGGAGAATCACTGGATTACGCACGCCGCCGCAAGCGGGAGATCGTGGAGCAGGTACGCATCGAACGGCAAAAGATCGGTCAGACATTGGAGCGCAATGACGCTCCCACCTCGCGGGAGGCGTACCACCGTCACTACGCCAGCTTTGACCATATGTCCTTTGCCTTCACCGATATTGAAATGGTGTTCAGTGAGGAACATTCGGCGGTGGACTGGATCTTCCGCTACGGCAATCGGGCGCTGGCGGAGCTGGAAAAGCTGCCGCTGGAGCAGCTGATCGACCACTCCTTTGGCAGCATCTTTCCCAATATGGACGCCAAGTGGCTGCGGGTCTATGAGCGCACGGCGCTCTATGGCGAAACACTGGAGATCACCGACTACAGTCCGGAAATCGACACAGAACTCAAAATCGTCTGTTTCCCAACCTTTCCGGGGCACTGCGGCTGTATGCTCTTTGACCGTCGAAGAATCCAAACGGTGCAGAGCAGTACATCGGAGGACAACCGGGCGAAACCATAGGCGGTCGGTTGATTCCTGCTGCCGCATAATCAGGAAGAAACTCCCTGCTTTCATGCGTCTCTCACAGCTTTGTATGCAAAATGTTGCAAATGCCTCGTGAGAGCAATCTCACGAGGCATTTGTTCGTTCACTGCACCAGCTGACTGCTTCTTACATCTCCAAAGGTGGGGCACGGTCTGCACTCTTTCGTAGGTATCATTTGGAATAAGAAACCTGTGTGTTTTATGAACGGTTTGCAATGCAGACCGTTCTTTTTTTGTCCTGCAAAACAATTTTCTGAAAACTGGCCAAAAAGCGTTTTTGAAATTGTAGTAAGGGTAGAGAGAAAGAAAATCCCAGCAGCGAATGTTCCCAATGGTGTTATCATCATTAACAGCTTGCACATTGAAGAAGTAACGCTGCCGCCCTACATGGACAGGCCCGCCGACACCCGCGCCGGATGCAAGCACCGCTGCACCGACGCTGCCATGGAGCATTTCAGAGCCGAGGTCATGGAGCTGTGTCACCGGGAAAACCTCTATCAGATCGACTTGCTCCACGGCAGCGCCAGCCGCGTCACCGAGCGCGAGTATTGGGAGAAGAAAAAGGGGCAAGCCAAGCTGGACGAGAAAGCCGATGCCCTTGCCGCCGAGGGATTACCTGCCAAGCCTACTAAGTTTGAAACCGACAAGGAGAAGTTGCGCAAGATCATCTGAAAAGCCCTTGACAAGGCAGGCAGCTTTGACGAGTTTTCTTCCCTGTTGCTGCAACAGGGCGTGATCGTCAAGGAGAGCCGTGGACGGTATTCCTACCTGACTCCGGACAGGCCGAAGCCCATCACGGCACGGAAGCTGGGTGACGATTTTGACAAGACTGCCGTGCTTGCCGCATTGGAGAGAAATGCCCTGCGTCCAGTGAATATCGTAACGAAACGCGATGCTACCCGCTGCCGCCGTATCTGCCCTAGACCGGACACAGCTCCAGCAGAGCATACAGAGTGAGCCGCAGCTCAGTGCCGAAGCCGTCCGCGCCATGCTCTGGTGCAATCAGACCGGCATCACAACACGGGACAGCGATCTTCCCGATCTGCTGGATGCCTCCGATACCCGTATCAGCCGCTATCAGATGACGTCGTTTCTATTTTATCTGTGTACTTACGAGCTGCAGCCAGAAGGCTAAGGATATGATTTGAAACGATCTTGATAATTGACCGACATATGAAAATGCGCTGTTTGTAATTCCGCAAGCAGCGCGTCTTTATATTTTTCCTGAAATGTTGTTCTGGCAATGATATGACCGTGACTACTATTTGACTACTATCATCCGAAA
>ERZ772867.1139-NODE-1139-length-32340-cov-4.680935_pt1 | contig 32340 bp, 26 predicted proteins | sample MGYA00511341_ERZ772867 | MGnify/ENA primary metagenome ERZ772867 (study PRJEB29015, sample SAMEA2737707) | human gut metagenome | biome: human gut; feature: human-associated habitat; material: faeces | place: China | collected 2012 ... | reverse complement strand
AGGCGCTGGACAAGAAGACGCCGCTGCTGCGCTCTATGGCGGCAGTGAGCCGGGAGGCCGTGAAGCTGCTGCGGCTGTTCGGAGACGAAACCGTTTCGCGGGTAACGGCTCAGGTCGGCCCGGAGCAGGAGTATTTCCTGATTGACAAGGAGCTGTATGAAAAGCGGGAGGACCTGCGGCTGTGTGGCCGGGCTCTGTTTGGCGGCAAGCCCCCCAAGGGGCAGGAGCTGGACGACCACTACTTCGGTGCCATCCGGCCCCGGGTGGCAGCCTACATGAAGGATCTGGACGAGGAGCTGTGGAAGCTGGGCGTTTTGTCAAAGACCAAGCACAATGAGGTGGCCCCGGCCCAGCACGAGATGGCCCCCATTTACACCGATGCCAACACGGCCAACGACCAGAACCAGCTGGTGATGGAAACCATGAAGAAGGTGGCCGAGCGCCACAATCTGGTATGTCTGCTGCACGAAAAGCCCTTTGCCGGTGTGAACGGCAGCGGCAAGCACATCAACTGGTCCCTTTCCACCGACACAGGCGAAAACCTGTTCTCCCCCGGCAAGACCCCGGCACGAAATGCCCGGTTCCTGCTGTTTCTGGCAGCTTTTATCAAGGGCGTGGACGAATATCCGGAGCTTCTGCGCTGCTCGGTGGCCTTTGCGGGCAACGAGCATCGCCTTGGCGCACAGGAAGCGCCCCCGGCCATTCTTTCCATCTTCCTTGGGCAGGAGCTGGAGGGGATTGTGGATTCCATTGTAACGGAAAGCCCCTATGCCGGGGCTGACCACCAGCAGCTGCGCATCGGCGTGGATGTGCTGCCCTCTATCCCCCGGGACACCACCGACCGCAACCGCACCTCGCCGGTGGCCTTTACGGGAAACAAATTTGAATTCCGTATGCCCGGCTCCAGCCAGTCCATTGCCGGGCCGACCACCATTCTCAACACCATTATGGCTGACGAGCTGGCCGGATTCTACGAGGTGCTGAAGGACGCAGAGGACCTGAACGAGGCGCTGCACACACTGATAAAGGATGTATTCACCCGGCACCGCCGCATTCTCTTTGACGGCAACGGCTACGACGCTTCCTGGGTAGAGGAAGCCAAGCGGCGGGGTCTTGCCAATCTGCCCAGCACTGCAGAGGCCCTGCCCACCTATATCCTGCCTAAAAATGTGGAACTGCTGACCCGGCAGGGCGTATATTCCAAAGAGGAAATTCTGGCCCGGCACGAGATTCACATGGAAAAGTACTGCAAGATTCTGCACATTGAGGCCGCCACGCTGGTGGACATGGTGCAGCACGCCATTCTCAACGCCGCCTCCACTTATGAAGACAAGCTGTGCCAGACCATTCTGCACAAGCACGAGGCGCTGCCTCATGTGACCTGCCGGGTGGAGGAAGCGCTGGCAGGCACGGTGGCAGAGCTGAACCAGCAGCTGCTGGAGCAGATGGAGTCTTTGAAGCAGGCGCTGTCCGCCGTTCCGGATCGGGCACCGCTGGAGGAGCAGATGCGTTACTATCACGAAAAGGTGTCCGGCGGCATGGAGGCCATCACCGCTACGGTGAACCAGCTGGAGGGGCTGACAGCCTCGGCCTACTGGCCGTATCCCACCTTTGGCGAACTGCTGTTTTCCGTCTGAGCGGAACAGAAACCCATTTCCGCCGGGCAGGCGGATAACTATGCAGTAACAGGAGGAACAGAAGGATGAAGTACATTTTTGTCACCGGCGGCGTGGTATCCGGACTTGGAAAGGGCATTTGTGCAGCGTCGCTGGGGCGGCTGCTGAAGCAGTGCGGTCTGCGGGTGAAAAACCAGAAGTTTGACCCCTATCTGAATGTGGACCCGGGCACCATGAGCCCCTATCAGCACGGCGAAGTGTTCGTCACAGACGACGGCGCGGAAACAGATCTGGATTTGGGGCACTACGAACGGTTTGTAGATGAGGCGCTGGATGCCAACTCCTCCGTTTCCTCTGGAAAAATCTACTGGAGCGTGCTGAACCGGGAGCGTCAGGGAGGCTATCTGGGCGGCACGGTGCAGATCATCCCCCATGTGACCGACGAGATCAAAAACCGGATTTACGCCATGGATGACGGGCAGACCGATGTGGTGATTACGGAGATCGGCGGCACCGTGGGCGACATCGAAAGCCAGCCCTTTCTGGAGGCCATCCGGCAGGTGGCGGCCGAAAAGGGAAAGGAAAATGTGCTTTACATCCATGTGCCGCTGATTGTATCCATTCCCGGCAGCGGCGAGCTGAAAAGCAAGCCCACCCAGCACTCGGTGAAGGAACTGCTGAGCATCGGCATCCAGCCGGATATTCTGGTCTGCCGCACCGACAGCCCCATCACGGAGGATATACGCCGGAAAATCGCCCTGTTCTGCAATGTGGAGGAGGATTGCGTTATTGCAAACACCACCGCCTCCACCCTGTATCAGGTGCCGCTGCTGCTGCAGCACGAGGGGCTGTGCGCCGTTGTGTGCCGCAAGCTGGGCCTTGGCAGCGGCGAGCCTGACATGGCGGCCTGGCAGGCTATGGTGGAGAAAATTCTGAAGGTACACCGGCATGTGGAAATCGCGCTGGTGGGCAAATACACCGGCCTGCACGATGCTTATCTGAGCGTGGTGGAGTCCCTGTTCCATGCGGGCACAGCCTGCGACGCCAGCGTGTCCATCCGGTGGATTGACTCGGAAACCCTGACGGAGGAAAACGCAGCAGAAAAGCTGGCTGGGTGCGGCGGCGTGCTGGTGCCCGGCGGCTTCGGAGACCGGGGCATTGAGGGCATGATTGCCGCTGCCCGGTACGCCCGGGAAAAAGGTGTGCCATATCTGGGAATCTGCCTGGGCATGCAGATTGCAGTGATTGAGTTTGCCCGGCATGTTGCCGGGTGGTCTGACGCCAACAGTACGGAGTTCACCACCCTGACGGCCCATCCCGTGATTGACCTGATGCCCGAGCAGGTGGGGGTAACGGCCAAGGGCGGCACCATGCGGCTGGGCAAATATCCCTGTGTGCTGACAGAGGGGACGAAGGCCCGGGCAGCCTATGGGACACCGGAAATTTTCGAGCGGCACCGGCACCGCTATGAGTTTAACAACCAGTTCCGCCAGGAATTGGAGCAGGCGGGGCTGCGTCTGGCGGGGCTGTCCCCCGACCGGCAGCTGGTGGAGATTGTGGAGGAGCCGCACCACCCGTGGTTCGTGGGCTGCCAGTTCCACCCGGAATTTCTCAGCCGACCCGACCGGCCCCACCCGCTGTTCCTCGGATTTGTGGCGGCAGCGCTGGAGCGCGCGCAGGCATAAGGGGCTTTTCCGCCAATACAGGCAAAAATAAAATCACCCGGCAAAAGCGGTATGACCGCTTTTGCCGGGTGATTTTGCTGCCGGGTTACAGGGCGCCGGGGGCAGGCACATCCTCCTGCACATGGATGGCGCCGGTAGGACAGCCGTTGGCCGCCTCCCGGGTCTGCTCCTGCAGGGAGGCCTCAGGCTGGCAGAATGCCTCAGCCTTGCCCTCCGGGTTCATACAAAAGACCTCCGGGCAGGTGGAGGCACACAGGGTGCAGCCAATGCAGGCGGCATCCTCAACAAAGACATGCATGGTTGATTCTCCTTTCCGGTACTGCTGTGTAGGTAGTATGCGCCATTGGGCGGCGCGGCATACAGAGAAAATATGCGCTCCGGGAGAAAATCCGGCTGCCGGATTTCCCCGGACAGCGGTTTTTGCGGAATTTCTCCCGGGACAGTCTGTAAAATGAGCAGCAGATGGGGTACAGGCCGGAAAACTTGTACAGATTTCACATTGACAGGGGTAGGGAGAAGTGCTATGGTATACAAAGTTTTCCGCCGGATAATTCACGGATTGTTCAAGCTTTTTCCGGCAGACACAGATAGAATATGATATGCAGGCGAAGCTGTAGGAAGGGGACGCCTGCCAAGGATGAAAAAAGAGCCTGAAAAGAAGGAGGTATTATGAATACCACGTCTCTTGAGTCCGGCGCTGCACGCCGGCAGGCAGTCCGGCCCGCACCGTGGGCTGATGTACTGACCCGCCGCACGGAAGCGTTCTGGGCAAGTACTTACTATTTCCCCACCATGGTGCTGCTGACAGCCGCCGGGCTGCTGACGGGCCATGTAGTATGGGGCGCAGCCGCGCTGATCATGGTGTGCGCATGGCTGCTGGCATTTTGCAGCGACTTTATGGCGGCAATCTGCCCATTCATGATGATTTTTCCGCTGGCTACTCTGGAATATAAAAATTTGTATGTGTTCGTACCCTGCGTGCCGCTGGTCTTTTTCCTGATTGCAGGGTTTTTGGTGCACATGGTGCGCTGGCCCCTGACCATTGAGGTGGGCCCCAGCGGACGGGGCCTGACCCTGACGGCGCTGGCCGTGACGCTGGGCGGGCTGGGCACCATCTCCGCAGTAGACTATCTGAGCCTTACCTCCCTGTATTATGTGGGGGCGCTGGGCATCGGAATGCTGGTGGCCTATGTGGTGGTTTATTCCGCCATGAGTGGCATACATGTGCGGATATTGCAGGAATTTACGATGCGCCTTCTGTACACGCTGGGCTTTGCCATGGTACTGACCGTGGTTGCCTTTTACATGCAGAACTGGCATCTGCTGCTGCAGAGCCGAACCATCCCGGAGCTGATTTACCGCAATTTCGTGGCCACCATTCTGGTGACTACGCTGCCGGCGGTGTTTTATATGGCCCGTTCCGGACGGAGACACCTGCTGAGCGTGGGACTGTGGGCGCTGGCCATGTTTTTCTCCGGCAGCCGCAGCGCGCTGCTGTTTGGCGGGGTGATGCTTCTGCTGGGGCTGGTGTGGCTGGTGCGACAGGGAACGCTGCCCCGGTGGACGCTATGGGTGCTGGCAGGCGGCTGTGCGGCGGTTGGGGCGCTCTTTGGAGACTCTCTGCTGCAGCTTTTTATCGGCGGACGGAACACGGCCGGCTTCATAGACCCCAATGAAAGCCGGTGGCGGCTGCTGCAGCGGGGGCTGGGCGACTTTTTACAGCACCCCATGTTCGGCATTGGTCTTGGTTCAAATCAGAACCGGGATTTGTACAAGGGGGTTGCGGGAAGCTTCTGCGCATATCACAACGCCATTGTGCAGGTGGCCGGCAGCATGGGGCTGACGGGCCTGCTGACCTACGGCGCGCTGGTGCGCGACCGGGTGCGGCTGTTGCGGCAGCACCGGGATGCCTTTACGGAAATGGTGGCTCTGGCCTATGGGGGGATGCTGATGATCTCCATGACCAATCCCGGCGTTTTCTGCCCCTTCCCCAACGCATTTCTGGTGGTGTTCCTGTTTGCCGCCGCAGAGCGTGCCTCTCAGGAGGAGGCAATCCGCCTGCCGGAGATGGCATGGCGGGAAGGCGCTTTCTTCCGGGCGTAAGCAACCAAGGACTGCATAACAGAAGAAAAGAGCGCGGCGCCCCCTGTTTCGTCTGGGGACGCCGCTTTTAAAGGAGCTGACTATGAGCAAAAGAAATCTCAGCCGCCATGCAAGGGGTGTTTTGTGCATCATTGTGGCGGCATTCGGCTTTTCCCTGATGACTGTATTTGTGAAGCTGTCCGGTGATGATCTGCCCCCCTTTCAGAAGGCATTCTTCCGCAACATTGTGGCCCTGGTGCTGGTGGGCGGCATGATGTGGCGGCAGGGCGTCTCGCCAAAGCCGGAAAAAGGAAATTGGGGCTGCATTCTGGGCCGGGCCTTTTTCGGTACGGCGGGCCTTCTGTGCAATTTCTACGCCATCGGCCATCTGGTACTGGCCGATGCCAATATGCTCAACAAGCTTTCCCCATTCTTTGCCATTGTGTTCTCTATTTTCCTGCTGCGGGAAAAACCGTCGGCGGTGCAGATAGGCGGCGTGCTGGTGGCACTGGCCGGCAGCATGCTGATTATCAAGCCCGGCTTTGACACGGGAAATCTGTTCGCCGCCTTTATGGGCCTGTGCGGCGGAGCCGGGGCGGGTCTTGCCTACACCTTCGTACGCAAGCTGGGTATGTGCGGCGAAAACGGCATGCGCATCATCTTCTATTTTTCTCTGTTTTCCTGCGCCGTCACGCTGCCTTTTGTGCTCTTTTCCTCCACCCGCATCACCGCACACCAGCTTTTGATGCTGATTATTGCGGGGGTGTTCGGGTGCATCGGTCAGTTCGGCATCACGCGGGCCTATGTATATGCACCGGCCCGGGAAATCTCTGTATACGACTATACGCAGGTGCTGTTTGCCGCCGTGCTTGGCTATTTCGTGTTTGGCCAGATTCCCGACGGCTGGAGCATTCTGGGCTATATTCTGATCTGTGGGGCGGGAATCGGCATGTTCCTGTATCACCGGGCACTGGACCGGCGGCAGACTGCCGCAGCAAAATAACAAATCCCCGGAATGGGCGGAAAAGCGGCGGCGAAAACGCCTGTTTTTCCGCCCATTTTTCTTGACCGCAAATCTTGCATAGGGTATAATACAGCTGAAATGACGAATTGACACCGGGCACCGGCCCGGGAACCGGAGGCGAAGCTATGAAAAAAGTGATCGTGCACAAGTCCGTGGCTCCTTTTTACATCGCGGCAGCGGTGTGGGTGCTGTATGCGCTGCTGTTTCCGCTGTATGCAGTGAAGCATTTTATTCTGGCAGCGGCAGCTTCGGCGGTGGCCTTTCTGGTGGCCAAAGCCTTTTGCAAGGATGTGACCGAGGAGATTGAGGTAGAGCCGGAGCCGGTGAAAACCGGCAATGAGGAGCTTGACCAGATGCTGGCGGACGGGCAGAAGGCCATGGCCGAAATGCGGCAGCTGGACGAGGCCATTGCCGACGAAACCATCAGCGGGCAGATCCGCAAGCTGGAGGAGCTGACAGGCAAAATCTTTGAACAGGTGCGGCAGGACCCCGGGAAGCTTCCCCAGATCCGCAAATTCATGAACTACTACCTGCCCACCACCCTGAAGCTGCTGAACGCCTATAAGCGGATGGGTGCGCAGGGCGTAAGCGGTGAGAACATCACCGGCACCATGGAAAAGGTGGAGCGGATGATGGGCAGCATCGTGGCCGCCTTCGAAAAGCTGCTGGACAGTCTGTTCGGCACCGAGGCCATGGATATTTCTGCCGATATTACCGTGCTGGAGCAGATGATGGCACAGGAGGGGCTGAAAAAGGATCAGGTGCAGGAAGCAGCTCAGGCCGACAGCGCCGCGCAGGCTGACGGAGACATCCGGCTGCAGCTGTAACCCCATTTGAAAAGTGAGAGAAAAACCATTGACTATATGAAAGAGAGGACATCACTATGACCGAGAACATGACCCCCGAACTGACGCTGGACCCCACCGCTTCCGCCGCGGCCGCAGAGGAGGCCGTTCCCCAGCTGACCCTGACCCCCGAGGCGCCGGAGGCCCCCGTGGTGGAGGAGGAGAAGAAAATTGAGCCGGTGCAGATGGATGAAAATCTGCTGAGCGAGAAGGAAAAGCAGGCTGTGGAGGAGTTTTCCAAGAAGATTGACCTGCATGATACGAACCTGATTTTGCAGTATGGCTCCGCCGCGCAGAAAAGCGTAGCCAGTTTTTCCGAAAATGCCCTGACCAATGTACGCAGCAAGGATCTGGGTCAGGTGGGCGCCGATCTGAGCGAACTGGTGGTACAGCTGAAGGGCTTTGGCGCAGGCGAGGAGAAGAAGGGTCTGGCCGGTCTGTTCCACAAGGCGGGCAACAAAATCGAGAGCATGAAGGCCCAGTACGGCAAGGTAGAGGCCAATGTGGACCGCATTGCCCAGTCTCTGGAGCAGCATCAGATCACGCTGCTCAAGGATGTGGCCATGTTTGACCAGATGTATGAGCTGAACCTGAAATATTACAAGGAACTGACCATGTACATTCTGGCCGGAAAGAAACGGCTGGAGGAGGTGCGTGCCGGAGAGCTGGAGGAGCTGCGCAAGAAGGCAGAGCAATCCGGCACGGCAGAGGACGCACAGGCCTACAACGACATGGTGAACATGTGCAACCGCTTTGAAAAGAAGCTGCATGATCTGGAACTGACGCGGATGATCTCCGTGCAGATGGGCCCCCAGACCCGGCTGCTGCAGAACAACGACACACTGATGATTGAAAAAATCCAGTCCTCGTTGGTGAACACCATTCCCCTGTGGAAAAGCCAGATGGTGCTGGCGCTGGGTATGGAGCACAGCCGTCAGGCCACCGCAGCCCAGAACGCCGTGACGGAAATGACCAACCAGCTGCTGCAGAAGAACGCCGACACCCTGAAAACCGGCACCATTGCCACCGCCCGGGAGGCAGAGCGCTCCATTGTGGACATCGAGACGCTGCAGCACACCAACCAGCAGCTGATTTCCACGCTGGACGAGGTGCTGACCATCCAGCAGGAGGGCGCCGCCAAGCGCAAGGCTGCCGAGGTGGAGCTGGGCCGCATTGAGGGCGAGCTGAAGCAGAAGCTGCTGGAGCTGCACAAGTAATTCCGATCTCCTCGAAAGGAGCAACGCTATGAAATTTTTCAAAAACAGGGCGGTTGCCATTGTGATTCTGGTTCTGGCCATCATCGGCTCCTCCCTTTACGGGCTGAGCAAAAAGCCGGAGCCTGCCGCAGAACTGATTGGAGTTTCCTATCATCAGTGGATCGCGGATGAGGCAGGGCTGCTGTCCGACAGCACCGAGCAGACGCTGCGCCAATACAACGACCAGTGGGACACCCAGTATTATGCCATTGTGGCCGTGGCCACGGTGAAGGATATCGGCGGCTGGGACATTGCCGACTATGCCAAGGCGCTGGGCCAGAAGTGGGGGCTGGGCGCCAACGACATGCTGCTGTTAATGGTGCAGGGCGGCGACTGGTATGCCGCCTGCGGCGACAATGTGGTGTCGTCCATGACAGACACCCAGCAGTATAAGATCAAGAGCGCCATCGAAGAAACCTACTATAACGGCGACTATGACACCGCTGCCGTGGCCTTCTTCCGCCAGACGGATGTGGCCTTCGGGCAGATGGCTTCCACCGGCAGCTACAGCGGCGGAGGAACCTCCGGCAGCAGCGCCGGCTGGGACGAGGGGTATGGCCCCTCTACCGGAAGCACCAGTCTGGCAGCGGTAGTCGTAATGCTGGTGCTGCTGTTTGTGCTGTGGGCTTTGCTTGACCGCATCCGCTACAACCGCTATCGGCGGCGCACCGTGGTGGTAGGCGGCCCAGCGCCCTTCTACTATCCCGTGTTCTGGGGACGCAGGCCCCGTGGGCCTCGGCCTCCCAGACCACCCAGGCAGCATCGTGCGCCTCCTCCCCCGCCCCCGCGAGGCCCGCGGCCACCTGCCGGGGGTCCAAGGCCCGGCGGCCCCAGACCGCCCGCCGGAGGTGCAAGGCCCAGCGCACCCCGCTCCGGTTCTTCCAGACCCGGCGGCTTCGGCAGCCCCACCTCCCGGGGTGGAGGTTTCGGCGGTCCTTCCCGTGGCGGAGGCTTTGGCGGAGGCGGCTTTGGCGGCTCCCGGGGCAGCTCAGGCGGTTCCCGGGGAGGCGGCTTCGGCGGAGGCGGCTTTGGCGGCGGACGCCGATAACTCCCCTGCATGCAGTTACATAAATAAACAGCGAAAAGCACCGGATGATTCCGGTGCTTTTCTTTATGAGAGGACGGTCAGCTCTCCATATGGCTGCCCAAAAAGGACGCTACGGTCTGGGCCAGCTTTTTCTCCGTCTCCCCGGCACTCCGGCCGCAGTCTGTGACAAAGAGCACCAAGCCCAATACATCCCCCTGGCAGAGAATTGGGGCGGCCACAGCAGCAGTGAGGTGATCATTTTCGTCGCACACCGGCAGAGGAGGCTGCTGAGGCAGCAGCGTCACCCGGCGCAGCTCCATCTGGCGGCGCAGCGCTTCTGACAGAGGCTTGCCGATAAGCTCCCGCTTGCCGGGACCGGCGGTGGCAATGACACTGTCCCGGTCGGTGACGGCAGCGGTGAAGTCCGTGCAGCAGGACAGACTTTCGCAGAACTGGGCAGCGAAGTCCTCCAAGCCGCTGATGAGGGAATACTTCTTGAAAATCACCTCGCCGTCCCGACTGGTGAAAATCTCCAACGGGTCGCCCTCTCGAATACGCAGAGTGCGTCGGATTTCCTTGGGGATAACAATGCGGCCAAGGTCGTCAATGCGGCGCACGATTCCGGTTGCCTTCATATAAAAACTCCCTTTGTAACTTATTTTTTGCAGAAATAGTATTTGCCGGAATCGGTAGATTATTCGAAAAGGCGCGCGGCAAAGCAGCTGTGTTTCCTTAGCAATCCTGTTGACCGTCTTTTCTGGTCTTGCAGAACCATCGAATTTAAAAAGGGCATGTCACCTGCTCATGTCGTGAATTTCACGCGGCACAGTTGGGTAATATCCGCGCAGCAGATTATTATGCACCGACAACTCGCTATCCGGAAAGCAAAAGAAAAATTGCGTTTTTCCGACATATACGCTATAATTGCCGTGGGTGATATAATGAACGAACATGATTTTGCATGGGCTGCAAGATGGTTTCTCGCGCAGGGGCTCCCGGTTTTTCCGCTGATTCAAACTGACGAGGCGGCAAGGAATATCTCTTTCGACCTGTCAGCCTGCCACGCCGGCGTTTTGACAGGCAGTGCATCCGGGATAGATTCCTGGGCAGAGGGTGACCCCCGCTCCGTTTTTCTGAGCGCCTGTGCCGCAGAAGAAAATTTGCAGGCCGCTCACGGCCGCTGCCGCTATCTGGCGCAAACGCCGGAGGAAATCCAAAAGCTGGACACGCTGGTGGGGCCGCTTCTGCCGGAAGGCTACATGGAGGACATTGCCATCCGCGTGTGGCCCCAAGGCGGCGGAGCGTTTACGGCGGAGAACATTCCCAGCTTTGCGCGGCTTATTCGCCGCACGGAACATCTGGCGGTGCGGGCGCTGTTTCTGCCCTTTGGCCAAAGCGGCGACCTATCCCGGCAGGCGAAGGACGCATTCAGCCTTGTGAAAAAGATCCGTTCCGACCTGCCCTGTATGCTCCACGCCTTTTGCTTTGAGGGGCTGCTGCAGCCGCTGGCACAGGGCGACACTGAATTGCTGCAAACGCTCAGAATGCTTGCGTCACTGAATGATACTTCTTTGTATGCTTCGTTCTTCATCTCATAAAGGGAATGAGCAGGACTGCCCATTCCCTTTGCATTTATTTCCTATAAGGGGTATCACCGAGCGGCAGGCTCTGGCGGAACTTGCCATCCAGCCGATAGTAGGCATGTGCGCAGGCGGGTGCGGTCGGGATCATGCACAGTTCCCCGCAGCCCTTGGCCCCCAGCGAATAGGGCAGCTTATCTGCCTCGTCGGGGCGGCAGAGGATGACCTCCAGCTCCGGCGCCTCCGTGGCGCGCATGAAGCCGATGGCGCCGAACCTGCTCTTGGGATAGCCGTCCACGCATTCAAACTTCTCCGTGACGCCGTAGCCGATGCCCATGACCATGCCGCCCTCGATCTGCCCCTCTACGGACTGGATGTTCACAGGCGTGCCCACATCGAAGGCGGAAACGGCCTTTTCAATGCGCCCCTGCCGGTTGAGAATGATGACCTGCGCGCCATAAGAGTAGGAAACATGGCTGACGGGGTTCTCCTTGATGGCACCCAGCGGGTCGGTTTTGGCCGAGTATTCGCCCAAGAACTCCTGCCCCTCCAAATCGGCGATCGTCTTGCCGCCGGAAAGAGCCAGCTTCAGCTTTTCTCCCACCCGGCGGGCAGCCTCGCCGGTCATGACCGTCTGGCGGGAGGCGGTGGAGGTACCGGAATCCGGCGTGCGGTTTGTGTCTGCCGCCTCAAAGACAAACAGCGCTGGGTCAAGGCCGGTCACATGGCAGATTTCGGTAAGGGTCATCTGCCCGATGCCCTGCCCCATGCAGGAGGCGGAGGTGCGGATGTGAATCTTGCCCTGCTCCACACTCAGAAGCACCCGGCCGATATCCTTTTTTCCCATGCCGGTGCCGGAGTTTTTGAAGCCGCAGACAATACCGGCATAGGGATGCGCATAGTAAATGTCCTTCACGGCATCCAGGCAGGCAGCCATATTGGTGTTGGGATCGGCGGTCTGACCGTTAGGCAGCACATCGCCAGGCTTGATGGCATTGCGTCGGCGGAATTCCCACGGATCAATGCCCACCATTTCGGCCAGGAGATTGATATTCATCTCTGTGGCAAAGCAGCTCTGCGTCACGCCGAAGCCGCGGAATGCGCCGGAAACAACGTTGTTGGTATAGACTGACATACCGAAAATGTCGATATTCTGATAGTTATAGGGCCCGGCGGCGTGGGTGCAGGCCCGATGCAGCACGGGACCACCCAGGGAGGCATACGCCCCGGTGTCGGCAATGATAATGCCCTTCATGCCGGTAAGGATGCCGTTTTCGTCGCAGGCGGTGGTAAACTCCATCTCCATGGGGTGGCGCTTGACATGATAGTCCAGCGACTCCTGCCGGCTGTACTTCACCTTGACAGGTTTTTTCGTTACCCACGCCATCAGCGCAGCGTACTGCTGCACGGACATATCCTCCTTGCCACCGAAGCCGCCGCCCACCAGCGGCGCCCGGCAATGCACCTTTTCCTTTGGGATTTGCAGCATCTGGGCGCACTCCCGCTGCACATCGTAAACCGACTGGCTGGTGGTGTAGATCAGCAGGCCGTCCGCGCCCTCCGGCATGGCCACGCAGCATTCCGGCTCCATAAAGCCGTGCTCCTGCCAGCCGGTTTTATACTTGCGGGTGACCACATATTTTGAGTTTTTGATGGCCTCGTCCGCATTGCCGCGCACCAGATTGGCGCGACTCATCACATTGCCGTCCGGGTGAAGGAGCGGCGCGTCGCCCCGCAGGGCATCAAAGGGATTGGTCACGGCAGGCAGCTCGGTGTAATCCACCTCTACCAGCGCAGCGATCTCGTCCAGCTTATCTTTCTTATCTGTGGCGATGACAGCCAGCACATTGCCCACATACCGGGTGATATCGCCCTCCCCCATCATCACATCCCAGTCCTGCTTGATGTGGCCGATCTTATTGCAAGGCACATCCGCCTTGGTCAGCACCCGCACGCAGTCAGGGTGGGCCTGAGCGTGGCTGATATCAATGCGCTCAATGCGGGCGCGGGGATAGCGGGAATAGACGCAGCGGGCATAAAGCATTCCGTCCACCGTGATGTCGTCGGCAAAAATGCCGCTGCCGTTGACCTTCTCCGCCGCGTCGATACGCTTGGCATGTTCATCCATGCGCAGTGTTTTGGGGGCGGGCGGAATAGGCTTTTTCTCCCGGAAGAACTCCGCCGCCATCAAAATGGCATTCTCAATCTTCTTGTAGCCGGTGCAGCGGCAGAGATTGCCCCGGATGGCGTGCTTCACATCGGCGCGGGTGGGGGTAAGATTCGTGTCCAGCAGGCTTTTGGCGGAGATGATCATGCCGGGAATGCAGAAGCCGCACTGCACCGCGCCCGCTTCGGCAAAGCAATGCTCATAAACGCGCATTTCTTCGGCTGGAATGCCCTCGACGGTTAAGATCTGCTTCCCCTCCAGCTTACTGAGAGAAAGCACACACGCCTTCATTTTTTGGCCGTCCACCAAAACCGTGCAGGTGCCGCACACACCCTCGCTGCATCCGTCCTTGGCCGCAGTCAGGTGCAGGTCGTCGCGCAGGAAAGGCAGCAGCTTTTTGTCTTCCTCTGCCGTATACGTTTTTCCGTTGATAAAAAGTTTGTACATAGATCGCTCCTTATCCTTGTTTCGAAGAAGGCGCTCCTGCAAGGAGCGCCTTTTTGCTCTTTTCCATTCAGATGCCCTTTTCCGTCAGAAAATCGCCCAGCAGATTTATGCAGACAGTCTTGCGGTATTCCGCGCTGACGCGGCCGCGGGTCAGCACCAGCTTTTCGGAATAGGCGTTCAGCACATCTGCTTTTTCGGCTCTGGCCTGCTCCACGGTCTTGCCGATGAACATAGCCTCCAGCTCACGATAGCGCAGCACCGTGTCGGCCACCGCGCCGAACCCGGCGGAAAAGCACGTGATGGTGCCGTTTTCCACGCTGAGAATGCCCGCAAACGAAACACGGGAGATGGCCAGCGCGTTGCGTCCGCCCACTTTCTTGTAATAGTAGTCGTCGATACCGGCCTTGGGCAGCAGGATCTCCGCGATGATCTCGTCATTATGAAGATCCAGCTTCTTGCGGCCCAGATAGAATTTCTCCACGTCCACCACGCGCTCGCCTTTGGCGGACAGCAGCCGCAGCTTCGCGCCGGTGACGAACTCGATGAGCACGGAGTCCGCCTTGGCAGAGCCATTGCCCAGATTGCCGCCGAAGGTGCCGGCATTGCGGATGGCGGGGGCGGCGATGCGGGAGATGGCCTCCTTCATCAACTGCGGCACCACGGGGCTGGCCAGCGCCTCGGTGTAGGTGACGGCCGCACCGATACGGACAAAATCCCCATCCTCGCAGATACCCTTCAACTCCGCCAGCTTACCCAGAAACAGGTAGCTGACGTTGGGGCGGTTCTCCACCATCAGGTCGGTGCCGCCCGCGTAGGGGACCAGTTCATGCTGGCTGCGAAGCTCCAGTGCCTCGGCCAGCGTTTTCGGTGCATATCCGTTTACCATAATCCGCTGCCCTCCTTTGCCGCATTCATAATGGCGATGACGATGGCGTTATATCCCGTGCAGCGGCAAAGATTGCCGGACATGCCCACACGGATTTCCTCCTCCGTGGGATGGGGATTGGCAGAGAGAATGCTCTCCGCTGCCAGCACCATGCCGGGGGTACAGAAGCCGCATTGCACGGCAGAAATATCGGCAAAGGTCTTGTCCAATACCGCAAAGCGCTCTGTTTCCCGGTAGCCCTCCAGCGTCACCACGGTGCTGCCCTCCACGGCGCCCATGGCCACGCAGCAGGAGTTGATAAGCTTGCCGTCCAGCAGCACGGAGCAGGCACCGCACTCGCCCTCCTTGCAGCCGCACTTAACGCTGGTGCAGCGGAAGGTATCCCGCAGCACATCCAGCAGGCGGTCTGCCGCGCTGCTGGCGTAGGTGACGGCCTTGCCGTTGAGAGTAAATTGAATGTCGTTCATTACGCTTCCTCCTTTGCCAGAGCCTTGATGGTGTCCTCAGCGGTAAACGGCGCATGGTGCAGGCGGATGCCGCCGCCCAGCGCCTGCTCAATGGCCTCTACATAAGCGGGCGCTGCGCCCACCAGGGGCAGCTCGCCCGCACCCTTTGCGCCGTAAGGCCCGAAGGGATACTCGTCCACATAAAGCTGGCAGTTGAGAACAGGCACATCCACCGCCGTGGGAATCAGATAGTCGGAGAAGGAGTTGTTGCGGATACGGCCCTTCTGGTCATAGTTCATAAACTCCGTAGAGGCATAGCCGATGCCCTGCAGGAAACCGCCCTCCATCTGCCCCATGACGATGTTGTAATCCATGGGCGTACCCACATCGAAGGAGGCGTAAGCACCCAGAATTTTGCTGCTGCCGGTGTAGGTGTCCACCTCCACCTCGATGGCCTGCGCACCCCAGGCATAGGTGGGGTAAGCATCGCCCCGGAATTTGTCCAGATAGAAGGGGATCATGAAGTCCGGCTCAGAGAAGCGTTCCTCCACGATCTGATCCTTGCCGTCCTCCCACTCGGTGCGCAGCTTGATGGCAGCGCGGCGCAGCAGTTCGCCCACGGTCATCAGGGAGCGGGACGCCACCGTGGGGCCGGAATCCGGCACACGGGAGGTATCGGGATGGTCATAAAACACCTTCTCAAGGGGCAGATTCAGCTCCTGCGCCACGATCTTGGGGAAGGTGGTGCGCAGGCCCTGTCCGATCTCGCCGTTGGAGGCCAGAATTTCCACCGTCCCGTCCTTATACTTGTGCAGCCGCGCCACAGCCTTGATGATGTCCCGCTCACCCGAGCCGGTAAATCCCGCGCCGTGGAAATGCATAGAAAATCCGATGCCTCTGCGGTAGCGCCCGGTCTGAGGCTTGGCATATTCCTTGTGCTTGCGGCGCAGGTCGCAGGCTTTGTCCAGCTGCTCCACCATGGCAGGCAGGGGGACGGGGAAATGATATTTGCCGGAGGTGGAGGTAGCGTTGCCCTGCTTGACCAGATGGGCCTCCTTGAACTCCACGGTGTCAACGCCCAGGTCTTTGGCGATGTGATCCATCATCATCTCCACGGCGAAGAAGGTCTGCGGCGCGCCGAAGCCGCGATATGCACCGCTGGGCGTGGTGTTGGTTTTCAGTGCCCGGCCGCGGACATGGAGATTTTCGATGTTGTACACGCCGTTGGCGCAGATCAGGCCGCGCTGCAGCACCACTGCGGAAAGGGTGGTATACGCGCCGCCGTTGAATTTCACATCAATGTCCATAGCGGTGACCCGGCCATCCTTCACGGCCACCTTGTAAGTGCACAGGGACGGATGGCGCTTGGAGGTAAACTCCAGATCCTCCCGGCGGCCGAAGACGCAGCGGACGGGCTTGCCGCACTTTTTTGCGGCCACAGCTACCTGACAGCCCAGAATGGAGGGGAAAGCCTCCTTGCCGCCGAAGCCGCCACCGGTGACATCCTGATGCACATGGACATCGGCAGGGCCGCAGTTCAGCGCCCGCATCACCGCGCCGTGAACGTAGTAGGCACACTGCATGGACCCATGTACGAACATCCGCCCGCCTTCCTCAGGCTCTGCCATCATGCCCTGCGTCTCAAGATATGTCTGATCCTGATAGCCGGTTTCAAACTCCTCGGTGTAAATCTTGTCCGCCTCGGCAAAGGCCTTGTCTATGTCGCCCTTTTCATATTCGTAGTCAAAGAGCGCCTCATCAGCCTTACGCAGGTCCAGCATGGGGGTAAGCTCCTCATACTCCACCTCAATGCGGCGCAGAATGTCCTCGCAGACTGCTTCGTCGGGGCCGCAGACCATGCCGATGGGTTCGCCGATGTACTCAACGGTCTCCCGGGCATAGACCGGCGTGTCGTCCATGACGATGTTCACATTGTTGTCGCCGGGTACGTCGTTGCGGTCTACGTAGTAGTAGCCATCCGGCAGCTCAGGCACCTTGACGGACAGCAGCTTCGCCCGCGCGTACCGAGAGCGGAGCATTTTGCCGCAGAGAATGCCATGCTTGTCAATGTCGCAGACGTAAACAGAACGTCCCTCCATCTTAGGTGCATGATCCTTCTTCACGACAGAGTTGGAAATGGTATGCAATGCAGATTCCTCCTTTTTGATGTTATCCCTGATACCGCTGCACACAGCGGGTGTATTGCACAAAAGTGTCCAGATCCGTCCGGCAGCCCATATCGTCCACCGGCACGGTAACAACCGCCTCCTCATGAAGCCGCCAGAACCCCCGCAGTCCCTCCGGTCCGTCGTAATCCAGAATCTGCGGGATAAAGAGGCTGTCGACAAGGGGCGGATGCTTGCGATAGCCCTCCAGCGTGGGGAAGACAATCCTGCCGCCGCCCTTGGGCAGGGCACGGGCCACGGCAAGGAAGGTTTCCTTGCTTACCACGGGCATATCCCCCGGCAGCAAAAAGAATGCATCGCACGCCGGCATGGCAGTCAGGCCAATCTTCACCGAGGCCAGCATATCCGTGACTGCGTAGTCGCGGTTATAGACAACCGTTACTGTGCCGCCGAAATAGCGGCTGCGGAGAACCCGCTCCACCTCCCGTCCCCGGTATCCCAGAACCACGGTCACGGAATGGATGCCGCACAGAAGCAGCGAATCTATCGTATTTTCTATGAGGGTTTTGCCCCGCAGAGGCATCAGCGGCTTGAAATCTCCCATCCGGCTGGACAGTCCTGCCGCCAGAATCAGCCCGCCGATGCGGCGGCGCACGCTGCTTTTTTCATACATGGTCACCGTACCTCTTTTCGCAGAATAACGCTATATATATTTTAAACGCTCTTTTTCGTGCGTTCAAATACTTGCTGAAAAGTACACGCAGAAAAAGAGCGTCCGGCTTTTGTGCAGTTTTTATATCAGCCCCGTATCGCGGAAAAGCACCTCAAAGCGCTGCCGGGCAAAGACACACACCTCCTCCTCGTAATGCTGAAAGGCATACATCAGCTGCTGTCCCCTGTCTGTCAGGGAGGTGTTGCCGCCGTTTTTGCCTCCATGCTGCCGGATCACCACGGCATAACCGGTTTCCTGTTCCAGACGGTTGATCATGTCCCATGCCTTCTGATAGGAAAGCCCCATGTGCAGACATGCCTGCCGGACAGAGTGAAGGTCTTTAATGAGAAACAGCAGCAGCTTCAGCCGGGAGTTGAGAAACACACTCTCCTTGTCAATGCTGATCTTGACAGACGGTGCCAGAAGGGACGCATTGTGCGTCTGCAGGTGGCGGTGCAGCTGCTGCTCGTTGTGTATGCTCATAAGCACGCCAGCATCAGGCACGGGAAGCCGCCGCTTTTCACAGATGCACCGGCGAACGGCGCCCCGCAGTCCGTCCGGGCCGTCATACGCCAGAAGCTGCGGGATAATCTCGCTGCGCAGAACGATGGGATGCCCGCCCCGGCCATTGCAGGTGGGCGTAACGATCCCGGCACCATCGGAAAGCAGCACCTGAAGGGTCTGAGCAGAGAACATAGGGGCGTTCACCGGTGTGAACACCACTCGGTCGCACTTGTTTTGCAGATATTCCAGCCCCAGCTTTACAGAGGAGAATAACTCCGGCTCTTCGCACTCCGCATTGCGGATAAACACCACACCCAGCGGCGCCACCCGCCGCATGACCTCCGACTCCTCCGTCCCGGTCACTACAACCACAGGGAACACACCCGCCTGCTGCAATGTCAGCACAATGCGCCGCACAATGGGAATGCTGCCGATTTTCAGCATCGGCACGGCATCCTTTTTGCTGGCTGCCGCAATTACCGCCCCCACAGAACCAAATTTCATCGTCCGCTCCCCCCCTTCCGTTATTTTTTAAATAATATCACGGAAAGTATGCCCGGGGCAAGTATTTTTCTGCCGGGAAGCAGCAGTCCCCGGCAGAATCTGTCCGTGTTTATCGCTGGCTGACCTGCCATTCATCCTGATAAATCAAATCATCAATATCCGGTTGGTGTTGTTTTTCCATCCCGCAGTCCTCCTCTCTGTTTTTTACATACCCGATATTCTATGCGCCGGCAGGCAAAAAAATGTCTTCATCGGCGCAAATTTCCCGCTGCCGGCATCTCCGCATCACAGGGTGGCCGCGGACAATATCGGGTAAGCGCCTCCCCGGGCGGAAAAATCGCATAACTTATGAACAATCATCGCACATTTTGTGAACATTAGCACTCTCCTCTTGACAGTGCTAAAAAATGTGCTATGATGAAGCTGTTCTTAAGGGAGGGGCCAAAAGAAAGGCTCCGGAAGAACAGCTTAACAGGCAGTCATGTATAAGCGGTAACAGAAGTTCGCCGACACGGGGCATTTGCCCCGGCAGCACGAAACAATTGAATGGAGGTATGACTTATGTTGCCCAGCATTTTTGGTGAGAATTTGTTTGATGATTTCTTTGGTGATCCCTTTGGCATGATGATGCCTCACGGACATGATCCCCTGTATGGCAAGCATGCCAAGAACCTGATGAAGACCGATGTGCGGGAGACGGAAGGCTCTTATGAACTGGATGTTGACCTGCCCGGCTTCAAGAAGGATGAGGTCAGCGTGGAGCTGAAGGACGGGTATCTGACCATTCAGGCCGCAAAGGGTCTGGATAAGGACCAGCAGGACAAGAAGGGCAAGTACATCCGGCAGGAGCGCTATGCAGGCGCCTGCAGCCGCAGCTTCTATGTGGGCGAGGATGTGGAGCCCGGTGAGGTTTCTGCCAAGTTCGAAGATGGCATTCTGACCATCTCCGTGCCCAAGATGGAGAAAAAGCAGCTGCCCAAGCAGACTTCCATTTCCATCCAGTAAGGGAAATATGGCGGGGAGCGCCGCTTAACGGCGTTCCCCCTTTTTATGCTGATTTTTTCGAGGCGCCGCCGGATGTTTTTCCGGCGGCGCCTTTTTTGCGTATAATCCGGCTCCGGCTGTGCAAAATAGGGTATGCGAAAATTTACCAATTCTGTTCGTCGGGAGGAACCTATTATGAAGGATTTTATCGACACCAACCAGTTCTCCGCACAGGAGCTGATGGACATGGCGGAGCTGTCTCTGGCCATTAAGCGGGCCATCCGCCGCGGGTATTACCCCAAGCTGATGGAAAATATGACATTGGGCATGATCTTCCAGCAGTCCTCTACCCGCACGCGGGTATCTTTTGAAACGGCCATGAGCCAGATGGGCGGCCACGCCCAGTATCTGGGGCCAGGAATGATCCAGCTGGGCGGCCACGAAACCATCGAGGACACCGGCCGGGTGCTGTCCCGTCTGGTGGATGTGGTGATGGCCCGGGTCATTGAGCACCGCACCATTGTGGCGCTGGCAGATGCGTGTACCATTCCGGTGCTGAACGGTATGTCGGACTATAACCATCCCACCCAGGAAATCGGCGACCTGTGCACCATTCTGGAGCATCTGCCTCAGGGGAAAAAGCTGGGAGACATCAAAATCGTGTTTGTAGGCGACGGAACACAGGTCTGTGCCTCTCTGGGATTTCTGACCACCAAACTGGGCATGCACTTTGTGCACTATGGGCCCAAAGGCCACCAGCTGAACGACCGGCATCAGGCCATTCTGGAGGAAAACTGCCGCCAGAGCGGCGGCTCCTTCGTGGTCACCGATCAGCGCAGCAGCGTAGAGGGCGCGGATTTTATCTACACCGATGTGTGGTACGGCCTGTATGAAAACGAAATGCCCAAGGAGGAGCGGGTACAGGTATTCCACGATTATCAGGTCAACCGGGAACTGATGGCGCTGGGTGCCATCGGCTGCAAGTTTCTGCACTGTCTGCCCGCCACCCGGGGCGAGGATGTGACCGACGAAGTGGCCGACTCCGCCTCCTCTCTGTGCTGGGAGCAGGCCGGCAACCGTCTGACGGCCATGCGGGGTCTGCTGGTGTATTTCACCCGCTGCCGGTCTGTGCCCTCCGATCTGCAGGTGGCCGCCGCGCAGGAGGAGCTGGATGATTTTCTGGCGCGGCGAATCTACTGCTAAGGGGGAACAGGGCCTATGTCCGGAAAAAAATTCCGCCTGGCGGATGTGATTCTGTCCGTTATCTGCGTGGTATTTGTGGCGGAAGCGGCAGCGCCGGTGGCCAGCATCGGCAACAGCCAGTATTTCTGGTGGCTGTTCATGATCGTCTGCTTTCTGCTGCCCTACGGGCTGATTGCCTCAGAGCTGGGCACCGCCTACCCGGGGGACGGCGGCCTGTATGACTGGATTGCCACCGCCTACCCCGGCACCCGCTGGGGCGCCCGGGCGGCGTGGTACTACTGGATCAATTTCCCCCTGTGGATGGCGTCGCTGGCCGTGATGTGCCCGGAGCTGCTGGGACTGCTCTTTTCATGGCAGCCGTCGCCGCTGGTCAGTCTGCTGATTCAGCTGGCCTTTATCTGGATTGTCACGGCAGTTGCCTGCTTTCCGGTATGCGACAGCATTTTCATTCTCAACCTCAGTGCCGCCATCAAGATTTTGCTGGCAGTGGGAGTCGGGGTGCTGGGAATTGTATATGTGGCCAGAAACGGTTTTGTCAACGATATGGCAGCGCGCACCTTCCTGCCATCCTTTGACCTGCGGAGCCTGTCGTATATTTCGGTGATTCTGTTTAACTTTCTGGGGTTTGAGGTTGTCTGCACCTACGCCGACAGCATGTCCGACCCCAAGCAGCAGATTCCCCGGGCCATTGTCACCGGCGGCATCGTCATTGCGGCCATCTACCTGTTTTCCGCCTTCGGCATCGGGGCGGCGGTTCCCACCCGGGACATCAGCCCCGACTCAGGTCTGATTGACGCGGTTTCCCTGATGGCCCCCGGCAGCCGGGCGCTGGTTGCGCTGGCCGCGCTGCTGTTTCTGGTGACGCTGCTGGGCAATATGATTTCCTGGTCCATGGGGGTAAACTCCACGGCCGCCTATGCAGCCGACCGCGGAGATATGCCCGCCCCCTTTGCCCGGCGCTCCGGGCCGCATGACATGCCCACAGGCTCTGCCTTTGTCAGCGGCGGCGTTGCCACAGTGGTGTGCCTGCTGGGGGAGATCATCGGCCGTGTCAGTCCCGATTCATCCCTGTTCTGGAGTTTCTTCGCCTTGAATCTGGTCATGCTGCTGCTGAGCTATCTGCCGGTGTTTCCGGCATTTCTGAAGCTGCGGCAGACCGACCCGGACAGGCCCCGTCCGTTCCGCGTACCGGGAAGTGCCGGTCTTTTGCGGTGGATGGCCTATGTGCCTATGGCGCTAATCGCTTTGTCGGTGATTTTCACCGCCATCCCCCTTTCCTTTGATCCCGATACTCTGCGCTCCTTCCTGCCGATTACCATCGGGTCCGCGGCAGCGGTAGCGCTGGGTGAAATTCTCATCGCCGGGCGCAGCGCCCGGCGGGCAAAATAGGAGGTAATCACAATGGCAAAACGCATTACAGGCTCCACCCCCCGGGCCGACGGCTTCCGCATGCCGGCGGAATTTGAGGAGCAGGACGGGGTATGGATGCTGTGGCCCCAGCGGCCGGATAACTGGCGGCAGGGCGCCAAGCCCGCCCAGCAGGCCTTCTGTGCAGTGGCGGAGGCCATCCGTCAGTTTGAGCCGGTAACGGTGGGTGTATCCGCCGGACAGTTTGAAAACGCCCGGGCAAGGCTGTCTGAGGGGATCCGGGTGGTGGAGCTGAGCAGCAATGACGCCTGGGTCCGGGACTGCGGCCCCACCTTTCTGGTGGACGATCACGGCGGCCTGCGTGCAGCGGACTGGCAGTTCAACGCCTGGGGCGGTCTGGTGGACGGGCTGTACTTTCCCTGGGATGAGGACGACCGGGTGGCAAGAAAGATCTGCGAACTGACCGACACGGACAGCTATCGCACCGAGGGTTTTGTGCTGGAGGGCGGCTCCATCCATGTTGACGGCGAGGGCACGGTGCTGACCACCGAAATGTGCCTGCTGTCTCCGGGGCGAAACCCGCACCTGAGCAAAGCGCAGATTGAACAGATGCTGCTTTCATATCTGGGCTGTGAAAAGGTGCTGTGGCTGAAAGACGGCATTGACCCAGAGGAAACAAACGGCCATATTGACGATGTGGCCTGCTTCATCCGCCCCGGCGAGGTTGCCTGCATCTGGACGGAGGACGAAACGCACCCATTCTATCGGCAGGCACAGGACGCTTACCGCACTCTGTCCACCGCCACCGACGCCAAAGGGCGGCAGCTGAAGGTGCACAAGCTGTGCCTGACAAAAAAGCCCTGTCTGCTGGAAGGTGCCGAAACCATTGACCGGGTGGACGGCTCTATCCCCCGGGAAAACGGCGAGGTGAGCATCGCCTCCTATATGAACTTCCTCATTGTCAACGGCGGCGTGATTCTGCCGCAGTATGGCGATGAAAACGATGCGCTGGCCATGCAGCAGGTACAGGATATGTTCCCTGACCGCCGGGTGGTGGGCGTGCAGACCCGGGAAATCGCCTTTGGCGGCGGCAACATTCACTGCATCACCCAGCAACAGCCTCATGTGTCCCGCCAGCCCTGGCGCGGCCCCTGCAAAAAGAAGCAATAACGCAAAGACCCCGGAGCGCCCTGCTGAGGCGCTCCGGGGTCTTGCGTTCATTCACAGTGTCCGCTCTGCCGCTTCGCCGCTTCTGCTGCTGTTGCACACCAGATAAATGATCTGCCGGGAGGCGGCCACCTGCCGCAGCAGCTCCAGCCCCCGGGCCGTATGCCAATCATCCAGATTCACAAAGGGATCGTCCAGAATCAGGAAGGGCTTCTCCTTTGTAAACAGGGCGTCTACCAACGCCAGCCGCATGCACAGCATAATGCTGTCTGCCGTGCCTGCGCTGAAGCAGCCCACCTCGCGGGCCGCCCCCTGTGCATCAATGTGCAGATGCAGGTCCTTGTCCACCATCACATGGCCCAGCCGGGGCGTCAGCAGCGTAGCGGCGTATTCCCGGAAGCCGCGCTCCACCGGCCCGATGTAGCTGCTGGCCAGACGGTCCCGCGCCTGCTGCAGCAGCGCCATGGTCCTGTCCAGCAAGGCGCATTTCTCCTCCGCCTCCCGTCGCTGCCGGACAAGCCGCGCCATCTGGTCATCCCAATCGGGGATGTTTTCCACAACCCGCCGCAGGCTGTCCCGCTCCTGCCGGAGGTCCCGCAGGCGGCTGTCCGTTTCATCAAGGGTCTGCTGCACCACCTGTTCCTCCGTCTGAAGCGTCTCCAGCTCCGGCAGCTGCTCCTGCGCAGCCTCCGCCTGCATGGCAAGCTCCGGGTTTTCCGTCCGGAAAGCCCGGAGGCTCTCCTCTGCCTCCGCAAGGTTTTTCCGCGCCAGATCGCAGCTGTGCAAATCCGTCTCTGCCCGGTCAAGCAGGGACGCAGGGTCTTCTCCGGACAGCTGATAGCGCTCCAGAAAATCCCGCACCGCCGCGTCTGCCGCCTGTTTGCGGGTCTGTGCCTGCATGCGGGACCGCTCCAGATCCGTCTGTCGGCCGGCAGCCAGCCGATACGCCTCCCAGCGGGCACGCAGCTGCCGCAGACACTGGCTGCAGCTTTGCTGCGGCAGCAAGGCATGGTAAGCCTCCAGCACCGCGCGAAGCCGGGTTGTCAGCTGCTCTGCCCGCTGCCGCTCTGCGGCGCTGTTTTCCTGCAGGGACCGCTCCCGGCTCTCCAGTTCCTGCAGGGCCGCAGCGTCCGCCGCCAAGTCCCGCACACCCTGCCGCAAATCCTCCGGCAGCGTCCCCGGTGTATAACGATGCAAAAGTGTAAGCACCGTTTCCCGGTGGGCCTCCGCCTTTTCGGAAAGGGCGCTGCGCTCGCTCTCCATCTGCCGCAGCTGCTGCTGCAGCGTCTCATATTCCCGGCAGGCAGCGCGCAGCTGCTGCACGGCGGCGCCGCAATCTGCACCGCTTAGTTCATAGTGCGAAAGCGTCTCGTAAAGGAAGCGCTCGTTTTCCCCAAGCTCCGCATCCACCGCCTGCCGCCGGGCCTCCAGTTCATTCCGCCGCTCCCGCAGTTCGGTATAGCGCCGGGCATCCAGCAGCAGCTGCACCAGCTTACTCTCCGGCTGGGCTGCATCCGGATAGTAGCACAGCAGGAAGTCGTTCACCCCGCGCTGCAGGTCGTACAGCTCCTGGTTTTCCTCGTCTGTAATGGCACTGGCCGTGATGACGGAAACCCGTCTGCCGCCCGCCGCCTTCTCCCGCAGCAAAATAGCAGCCAGAACGCCGATCACGCCTGCCGCCAGCAGCCCGCCGCCCAGCGCCGCCTTCTGCATCGCAAGGCACACAGCCCCGCCGACCAGCAGCAGTGCCCCCAGCACGCCCACCGGAATGACTGCACCGGCCGGACCTGCGGATGAGGCAGATGCCTGTTGCACGCGATCTGTCTTCGTGTTTTTCACGCCCGTCAGTTCCGTAATCCGCCGGCAGTCCTGCTGGCGCCGGCTGATCTCCTGCTCCTCCGGTACGCCGGAGGCAAAGGTGCGCTGCAGCGCCTGATATTCCTGTTCCCGCTCCGGGGGAAGGCTGCATTCCTCTCTCAGGGCGTGCAGCTGCTGTGCCCGGCGCTGGCACTGCTCCAGCGCGGACAGGATGCCCTCCTCCGGCACACCGCTGCGGAACAGGCGGCGAAGCTGCTCATAACGCATCTGTGTCCGGCCGGAAACGGTTACGGCGTCCAGCTGCCGCTGGCAGGTATATAGCTCGTCTGCCGCCCGTGCAGCCTGCCGCAGTTCCTCCACGGCAGGCACGCCGCCGGAAAACCGGCTGCGCAGCTGCTGCAGCCGCTGCTGCTCTGCGGGCAGCAATTCCACCCTTGTCCGGGCCTCTGCCTGCGCCAGCTCGTCGCACAGCTGCTGGCACTGTTCAACTTCCCGGTCTGCCCGCTGCTGATCTTCAAAAAAGGGCTTCTCCGCCTGAAGGCGGGCCTGCTCCTCCTCGGACAGGTGCAGCGTCTCCAGCTGGTGCTGTGCCTGCCGGGAAACGCTCATGTCCTCCCGACGGGCACGCAGTTCCTCCGCCGCCGGAAATCCCGCCGGATATTTTTCTTCCAGTTTTTTCAGCACGCAGCGCCGCTCATCCACCGCAGTCTGCAGCTCCTCCAACCGCTTCCGGCGGAAAAGCACCGCCTTCTGCTCTGCCGACCGGCGAATCTTTTCCCGCAGGGCCGTCTGCTCTGCCAGTTTTTCCTCTCTCCGGTCATTCAGCTCCTGAATTTCCCGGTACACCTCCTGCAAACGCGGCTGCTTTTCCCCGGCCTGATAGCGCTGCTCCTCCAGCTCGTGGTATTCCCGCTCCAGTTCCCCAATCTCTCCGCCGGAGCCTCGATAGGCCCGGTACTTCATTCTCTGCCGGCGCAGAGCAGCGGTGGCTGTGTCAAAGTTATTCATATCATTGGTGTTATCCACCAGATCGCTGAGTTTTGTGCGGATGGAGGTCGTGGCCTCCATCTCTCTGGGTGCAAGCTGAGGCATGTAGGTGCTGCGGGCAAACGAGTCTGCATCCAGTCCGAACAGCTCCTCCCCCAGCTGCTTGGAAAAGGGCGTGTCGCTCCGGCGGCCGGACAGATCCATCACGGAAAACTCGTCCTTTGCCGCTGTCTTTCCAAAGTAGCGCGTCACGCGATACGCTGTTCCCTGATACTCAAACTCCAAAAAGCCGCCGTACTTGCCCCCCTGCCACGGATCATACCGCTTGCGTTCGTTTTCCACCACGCTGCGGGAGCCCGTTTTGGGCAGTCCGTAGAGCATGGCCTTGATAAAGGCGGCAAAGGTACTCTTTCCAAAGCCGTTTTCCCGGCAGATCACCGTCAGGCCGTCCTTGAAAGTAAAATCAAAGTCCGACAGTGTGCCGAAATTTTCAATGTGGCAACGCAGGAGTTTCATATGGTAATCTCCTCCCCGGCCAGTGCCTGCAGTCCGGCCCGGATCATGGCGGCCTTCTGTTCTTCCTCCGCATCGCTGCCCAGTACCAGACGGATAAATTCCCCCTTCAGGGACACATCGTTTTGATATGCCTCCGGGTCGATGGCCATGTGGCTTTCATCCTTTACCCGGGTAAAAAAGAATCTGCTGTTTATCTGATCCTGCAGATATGTGAGGGAAATATCGGCTGTGGGTGCACTGTGTCCGGTCAGAAGGAACTCCACCATGTCCTGCTCCGGAATATCCCGGGCCGCCTCCCGCATCCGCTGCCCCACCTGTGAGCTTTTGTCCAGCCCCGTAATGTCCACCGGAAGGCGGTGCAGCGTCCGGCAGGAAAAAGGAACGAATTCATGACGCAGGCGGCCATTTTCCGCCGTCAGCAGGACAAAGCCCTTTTCGCCGCATTCATCAAAGCCCCGTCCCTCCAGACACCCAGCATAGCAGCAGACACCCCTGCTGTCCAGCGGCCAGGCAGAATAGGAATGAATGTGTCCCAACGCCAGATAGTCGATTCCCCTGTCCTTCAAGCGGTTCAGGTTGATCTGCTCCGGTGTGCAGGCTGCGCCGGTCTGGCCGTGCAGCATCACAAGATTGATGCATCCCTCCACGCAGGGAATCTGCTCGTACAGCGTTTGCGCATTTTCCCCGCACAGCTCAATGCCGGAAACAGCCACGCCGTCATATGTAAAGGTACTCCATTGCCGCGTGAACCGCCGCAGATTCCGGGGCAGCGCCCGGTCTGAAAATGCCCGGGCGGCCTCGTCGTGGTTCCCCGCAAGGTAAAGATAGTCCACCTCCGGAGTACGCTCCATGGCGTCCAGAATTTCATCCACCGTGCGGGCGCGAACCCGGTCGCCGTCAAACAAATCCCCCGCAATCAACACCGCGCGCACGCCGTTTGTTTTCGCGTATTCCGTCAGGCGGACAAAGGAGCGGATCAGCTCCGTGTTTCGTGTAGAGGCCTGCCGGGCCGACATGTGCGTCTCCATAGGGGAATCCAGATGGAGATCAGCGCAATGAATCAGTTTCATGAATGTCCTTGCTCCTGTTCTTTTGCATGCAGGGCCATTCCGGCTGCAAAGCCCCGCGTTTTTTCAGCAGAAATCCAGATTTTATGTCTGTATTCTCCCTATATTATATCCCGGCCGCAGCAACTGCGCAAGAGATTCTCCCATGTTTTCGCCGCCGCATGGTTACCTCCCGGTAACTACACCACAATATTGTGCGTACTTTACGGCCATCTGCCCCGGTGATATGATACTGTCAACGAAAGGAAAAACAATGGCAAAGTGCGGCTCTGCCGGGGCAGGGCCGCACTAAATCGCAGAAAGGCGCTGAATTTATGCAGAGAGATGAATATCTGAAATTGCTGGTGGAGGGCATCCACTCCACCGTTGTGGCAACCATTGGCCCGGACGGCCATCCCCAGACCCGGACCATCGACATGATGCTGTGGGACGAAGCGGGCGTCTATTTCCTGACGGCCAAGGGCAAGGCGTTCTATTCTCAGCTGATGGAGCAGGGCTTCATCGCCCTGTCCGCCACCCGAGACAAGGTGTCCGTTTCTCTGCGGGGCAAGGTCAGGAATATCGGCAGCGAGAAGCTGGACGAAATTTTTGAGAAGAACCCCTATATGCAGTCCATCTACCCCGGCGATACCCGCGCTGCGCTGGAGGTATTCTGCCTGTATGAAGCGAAGGGCGAGTATTTCGACATCAGCGACCCCGCCCATGTGACCCGCGACAGCATCACCATTGGTCATGCATCGGCCGCACAGTCCGGCTATTTTGTGGGCAGCGGCTGTATCGGCTGCAAGCTGTGCTGCTCCGTCTGTCCTCAGAAGTGTATCGACATCACGGAAAAACCGGTGGTCATCGACCAGCAGCACTGCCTGCGCTGCGGGCGGTGCGCAGAAATTTGCCCCAAGCGGGCCATTGAAAAGAGGTGAGCCCTGTGAATCAGAGTGAGAAACGGCTCTTTCTCCTTCAGTACCTGCTGAAGGAAAATCCGGAATACCAGGACCTTGACACTCCCCGCAGCGAAGGGCAGCAGCGGCAGCTGCTGCGGGGCCTAATGAATATCCGCGCGCCGCAGGCGGCCGACGAGGCATTTCTCCGGGTGCAGGATGACTATCTGCGTAGTGAAACCGCCGCCAAGGGCATCACCGATGTCAACGACCTGACGCCCCTCCGGCCGGGACTGTATCTCTGGCAGGGGGACATTACCACACTGAAATGCGACGCCATCGTCAACGCGGCCAACAGCGGCATGACCGGCTGCTATATCCCCAACCACCGCTGCATCGACAATGCCATCCATACCTGCGCAGGGGTGCAGCTGCGGCGGTACTGCGCGGAGATGATGGAGCGGCAGGGCCATCCGGAGCCTACCGGGCAGGCCAAGCTGACCCCAGCCTTCGACCTGCCCTGCAAATACATCCTGCACACCGTGGGGCCCATTGTGGACCATCGGGTCACAAGGCGGGAGGAAGCGCTGCTGGCCTCCTGCTATCGCTCCTGCCTGCAGCTGGCAGAAGAAAAGGGCCTTGAAAGTGTGGCGTTCTGCTGCATTTCCACCGGAGTCTTCCATTTTCCCAACCAGCGGGCAGCAGAAATCGCCGTGCACACGGTGGAAAGCTTTCTGGCCGGGAGCACAAGTGTAAAGAAGGTGATTTTCAATGTTTTCAAGGACACGGACAAAGCAATCTACCGGCAGTTGCTCTGCGCCGATTGAGCGCCTGCGCACCGCCTTGCAAAGCTGCGACGCCCTGATCATCGGCGCGGGAGCGGGCCTCTCCACCTCGGCAGGCTTCGTGTATTCCGGGGAGCGCTTTGACGCGCATTTTCACGATTTTGCAGAAAAGTACTCCTTTCGGGATATGTACTCCGGCGGCTTCTATCCCTACGATACGCCGGAGGAATACTGGGCCTATTGGAGCCGCTATATCTGGCTGAACCGGTACACCCCGGCGCCAAAGCCGGTGTATAACCGGCTGCTGGCACTGGTGAAGGAGAAAGATTACTTCGTCCTGACCACCAATGTGGATCATCAATTCCAGAAGGCCGGGTTCGATAAGCACCGCCTGTTCTATACCCAAGGCGATTACGGCCTGTTTCAGTGCTCCGGGCCCTGCTGTCAGAAGACCTATGACAACGAGGAGATCGTCCGTCAGATGGTTCGGCAGCAGCAGGATATGCGTGTGCCGGAGGAGCTTATGCCCCGCTGCCCCCACTGCGGCAGGCCCATGACCATGAATCTGCGCTGCGATAACACCTTTGTAGAGGACGAGGGCTGGCATCGGGCCGCAGAGCGGTATTCGGACTTTCTGCGGCGGCATAAGGGTCTGAAAACGCTGTTTCTGGATCTGGGTACCGGCATGAACACGCCAACCATCATCAAGTTTTCTTTCTGGCGTATGGCGTATGCATGGCCCGACGCCATGTATGCCTGCATCAATCTGGGTCAGGCTTATGCGCCGGAGGAACTTTCTGGTAAGTCCCTCTGCATCGCCGCCGACATTGGGAGCGTTCTGGCACGCCTGTAAACGCCCCCGCTTCCCACCCATCCGGAACAAATATGAAATAGCAAAGAATCAGGAAGGGAGGCTCACACACGAGCCTCCCTTCCTGCATAGGTCATCTTTGCGTGGTCAAGAATGTCTTACGCCAAAATCGCCTTATGGAACACCTTCTTGCCCTTTTTCAGCTTTACGCCGTCGGCCAGTTCAGCCTTGATGACGGCTTTGTCCGGACTGCCTGCCAGCATATTGCTCCACTGGTCGTCGCCGCCGAACTGCATATTGCAGCCGTAATTGTTGTGGAGGTACAGGAAATCATAGGACTGCATGATCTCATGTAGTTAAACTCAAAGAAGTTCAGGCCACGCTCCATGCGCTGCTTGTAGCACTCTGCCCGCAGCATATTGTTTACCGAGAAGCAGATGCCCACATCCCGCAGCAGATCAATATAGTTCAGATCAAGCAGCCAGTCGGCGTTGTTCACGGCGATGGCCTTGTCCCCGCCGAATTCGATGAACTTTCCGATTTGCTTGAGGAAGCAGTCGCAGTTGTGCCGGATGCTCTCTGAAAAACGCGTCTGCACTACTCTTTCCCCTCATCACCATGGATATTCAACTACCCACAGTGTACCGGGATAAGAGGAGAAAAGCAGGCCGCAGAATGCCACAAGTGTGTCATTCTGTCAGGTATTCAGATATTGCAGCAGGTCGCCCGGCAGCGTCCGCTTGATCAGATACAGGAGCTGCCGCTTATCCTCCTTCATACCACCCCGCAGCCATTCGATGATCATATCCGTGCCGTCCCGGGCGGCGATCTCAATGGCAAAGCACATTTCCGCAGACTGAATGTCCGCCCCCTTTTTCAGCAGCGCTTCTATGGCCAGAAGCAGCTTTTCCTTTGCCTGCATTGCCGTCACCTCTGTAATGGCTCATGTTTTTCACGGCTGCCGTGCAGCCAGCAGTCGTCGCTGTGGGCGTTGATAATGCCAATGGCCTGTAAATAGGCGTAGATGATGGTGGAGCCCACGAAGGTCATGCCCCGCTTTTTCAGGTCCTTGGAAATGGCGTCGGACAGCGGGCTGGTGGTGGCGGCAGGGTCATTTTCGTAGATAATTTTCCCGTCTGTCCAGCCCCAGATGTACTTGTCAAAGCTGCCGTATTCTTTCTGCACGTCCCGGAAAATGCGGCTGTTTTTGATGCTGGCTCGAATTTTCAGCCGGTTGCGGATGATGCCCTTGTCAGAGAGCAGCCGGGTGATCTTTTCCTCGCCGTAAGCGCAGACCTTGCCCAAGTCAAAGCCGTCGTAGACCTCCCGAAACCGCGTCCGCTTGTTCAGCACCGTCTCCCAGCTCAGGCCGGCCTGAAAAGATTCCAGAAGCAGCAGCTCATACAGAGCATGGTCATCGTGGCACGGCACGCCCCACTCCTCATCATGATAGCGGACATATAGGGGGTTGGCCAGATTACACCACCGGCAGCGGGCCTTGTTTTTTTCTTCTGTCATGGGAATCCTCCTGTGAGTTATAACACTTTCGCCGCATTCTCCACCATCTGCCGGTACTGCCCTTTACATTCGGTGGGGCTCCATGCCGTAGCGCTGCTTCAGAATGCTGTCCAGCTGGGCGATGGTCAGATAGTTGTCTTCATCCGTGCGCTCCTGCAGAATTTACAGAAGATACAGCGGTCTCAATCTTGCGTTTATATCCATGGTAGTTCTCCTTGAACGGTACGGGGGTTCTGCCTTATTTCTCAGCTGGTACGATAAACTGGAAGTTGTTTATTAAACCTTTTTAACCTTAACCAACAACATCATAGGTCTACGCATTTCATTACAC
>ERZ772867.1113-NODE-1113-length-32667-cov-21.919202_pt1 | contig 32667 bp, 29 predicted proteins | sample MGYA00511341_ERZ772867 | MGnify/ENA primary metagenome ERZ772867 (study PRJEB29015, sample SAMEA2737707) | human gut metagenome | biome: human gut; feature: human-associated habitat; material: faeces | place: China | collected 2012 ... | reverse complement strand
CAATGGTATACGGGTGCATCATCGACGTCTTCAATTCAGAAGATATCAGTGCGGAGTGTTCTGAAAACTAAGCCCGGCCCCCCGCCTGCGGTGACGCTGCTGCGAGCGGTCTGCGATGGGGCCGTTGTTGGTTGGGGCCGCTGGGCTGATGTGGGGGCACGTGGCTGTTGCGGGTCCTGGTTCCGGCGGCGGCCTCGGCGCTTCGCGCCTGCTGCCTAGGGGACTGCGGAGCGCGGCCGGCAGCTGCGGCGCGCTGCGCCTGCTGCCTGGGGTGACTTTGGGGTTGAGGCGGTAACTTTGGCGCGCCTGCGTTTGCTGCTTGTGAGGGCTTAGGGGTTGGTGCGAATCGAAGGTGAATGGTTTTCCGGGAAGTGAACGACCTATTTTGGACCCTTGAAGCATCGGGATATTTTGGCCGCCATTTCCTGCGGTTTTATCGCATGAATCCTGCTGTTTTGCAATTAAAAAATGCGGATGCTTCGGGGCCCTAGTTTTACTCGTTCACTTCTCGGAAAACCATTCACCTTCATTTTCTCCGGGCAGAGTTTTGGTTGTTACAGCTCTACATTGGCCGAAATTGAGCGGAAAACAGCCTCGCTTAAACAATTACGAGCCCGCCCAGACGTATCTGTGGGGTTGTCTGCACAATTCGCGGTATTATGGTGCGGAGTTTTGAAAGGAGCCGCTGGTGGTCACGACGACATTTGCTTCGCCTTTGGGCGAAATCCTGCTTGCCGCTGATGGCCGCGGTTTGACGGGGCTTTGGTTTGAGGGGCAGGAGCACTTTGGCTCTACGCTGCTCAAAGAGGATGCGGAGTATGTCGTAGGTGCCGATGCGGTTTCTGGTACCGGTGGGATGTCTTCGGTGAGTCCGGCAAATGGCGCGGCTTCTTCGGTGCTTGAGCGTTCTTGGGCTTGGCTGAATGCTTATTTTGCGGGGCAGGAGCCTCGGTTTACGCCGCCGTTGCATATGATTGGCACGGCGTTTCAGCGTGAGGTTTGGTTTGAGCTGCTTTCTATCCCGCGTGGCGAGGTCGCTACGTATGGTGAGATCGCCCAGCGTGTTGCGGCTCGACATCGTGTACCGGGAAACGAAGCACCTGTTGTGTCTCCCCGTGCCGTGGGGGCCGCGGTCGCGCGGAATCCCATTTCGATCATTGTGCCGTGCCATCGCGTGGTTGCCGCCGACGGCTCGCTTAACGGATATGCCGGCGGGCTTGATCGCAAGGAGTGGCTGCTTCGGCTTGAGGGCGCGTACGAGGAATAACGCCAGGGCACTTTGCATAGCCAAGACGCCGTGAAAGAACGGGATGCGCTTTCCGAATGGCATTCCAAGCGGAAACCGTGTCCCGGAATACAGCCTCAGAGTGGGACGCCGTTTCCGGTTGAGACCACCTGCTTGGACATCCATCTACGCCCGCTTCTGCAGGGCGTAGATCGACTTATCCATGTTGAACAGGTAAGCCACGACGCAGACAATAAAGAACATCGGCAAGCCGCCAAAGCCGAAGACTCCGCAGTCAATCAGGATCGGCGCGAGCAGCGTATTGGTGGCGCTGCCAAAGACGGCGGCGTATCCCAGCGCGGCGCAAAGCGCGATGGGCATGCCGAGTTGAGCCTCGTTATGGCGACATCTGGGTAACAGAGAGGTCCGCGTTCCTCAGAGGCAAGATAGGCAATTCTGCTTCTGAGGTAGATCTCAATTCTGCCGACCGCATCAAACATTAACTGCCGGAGGGCTCGGTCAAATTCATACGTGTAGATGATGGTTTCGAATGTTGTGCCTTCGCGAAAGATGGTAATCCCGGACTTGCATTTGGTTTTGTAGGGAAACCAGTAGGCCGACAGTCTGTAGTGGCCGACTTCGACCAAAGCTCGCCCGAGTTCGCTTTGATCAGAGCACTTAAGACCCTTGCTTTCTGTCAATAGTGCTATTTGTTCGTTGATGGATATCCGCGACTTCCGGCATTTCATTTAAGCCTCTTGATAGAAAAAGAGCTGGAGTTGCGCATCGTTGAGAGGCTTTCCAGCTTTAGCAAAACAAACTTATAAGATGCGACGGGCTGCGTCAAGATAATTACCGGACGGCCCAGGAGGCGGCTGGTTGGCTGGCTTAAAACCTAACGCGTGAAATGACGCTCCACGCTATTCAGCGCGCTTGATGGGATGACGAACCACAGTCTTAAGTTTCTCCGGTGCACATTTGCGTGGATCGGAGAGATAGATTTCGTGATGGAAACGGGTGTCTGAGAAGTCGGGGACATAGCCCTGCTCGGTCGTGTATTCATGCATGGCGTCTACGGTTGCCGGCTCGCTGTCATAGGGTCCGGTATGCATGCATTGAACGCAGAGGCCCTCATCAACCTTAAGCAGCTCAACAGCGTTAAAGTCCAGTTTCTTTTTGGCCGTGGCTTCCGCGACTGCCCAGTCAAAGTCATCTCGGGTGACGAAATCGGGCAGGCGGATACACGAGATAAAGTTGAAATCGTCCTTGCGTACATAATCGATGTCGCCGCTCGGGGAGTCTTGCCACTAGAAACCCTCGAGCGGCGGTACCACAAAGTCGAAATAGCCCTCGATACTCCTCGAGCCTTTCTTCGACATCTTGACGGTATAGGCGATGCCGTAAAGTAGCGGCAGGGCGTTTTGATACTCGCCACCTTCGGTATTTGGGTCGCCCTTTCCGCGAACGGCAACGTAGCTCATAGGCGGGACAGTTACGATACTCGGCTTGCCTGCAGGTTTGTAGAGCTCCTTGCATTCCTTCTTAAAGTCGAACGCCATGTTGGCCGCCTTTCTGCGTATTGGCCTGCTTAGATAGCTGAATCATATCATAGAAACGAACAGCTGTTCGAATGATTTGGCTGACAGATTGAGATGCGTGCGTTGTGTTTGGCGGTCGGCCTGACCCCGTCGATGATTTCTCTGCCTCCCCGGCGCCTCATCTATAGCTGCCATTTCCCCATATAAAACCTGCCAAAATAAACCTGTCCCTTTTTGGTCGGTGCGAAATGGGTAATACTAAAGAGTTATCCGACCAGATGGGAATTAATCGATGGCCTATATCGAATTCAAAGACGTCATCAAGGCATATGGCGAGGGCGACGCCCGCATCCACGCGCTCGACGGCGCGAGCTTTACGGTCGAGCGCGGTGAGCTCGCCATCATTTTGGGTGCTTCGGGTGCCGGCAAGACTACGGCCCTCAACATTCTGGGCGGCATGGACACGGCAACCTCCGGCACCGTGACGGTGGACGGGCGCGACGTGAGCTCCGCCAACGAGGCTCAGCTCGTGGAATACCGCCGCGCCGACGTCGGCTTTGTCTTCCAGTTCTACAATCTGGTCCCCAACCTGACGGCGCTTGAAAACGTTGAGCTCGCGGCACAGATTTGCCCCGATTCGCTCGATGCCGAGCAAACGCTTTGCCAGGTTGGCTTGGGCGAGCGCCTCGCCAACTTCCCCGCGCAGCTATCGGGCGGCGAGCAGCAGCGCGTGTCCATTGCCCGCGCGCTGGCCAAGAACCCCAAGCTGCTTTTGTGCGACGAGCCCACGGGTGCACTCGACTACAAAACCGGCAAGCAGATTTTGCAGTTGCTGCAGGACACCTGCCGCAAGCAGGGCATTACGGTCATTATCATCACCCACAACTCCGCGCTGGCGCCCATGGCCGATCGCCTGATCCGCTTTAAGAGCGGCCGCGTGGAGAGCGAGACGGTCCAGCAAAATCCCGTGCCTATCGAGACGATCGAGTGGTAGCGCCCATGGACCAGGACCGCCAAAACAGCCAGAACCACGATGCGCAGCACGCGGGCCGCGACCGGGAGTTCGCGACCTACCGTACCGCCCAAAGCTCAAACGATATGGTGCCGACGGTATTTCGCCGTGGCATCTACCGCACAATCCGCGGCAGTCTTAAGCGCTTCTTGTCAATCGTGGTCATCACCGCGCTTGGCGTGAGCGTGATGTGCGGCCTTAAGGCGGGTTGCGAGGACCTGTGCGATTCGGTTGACGCCTATTTCGACCAGCAAAATGTCTATGACATTAACGTGCAGTCGACCTATGGCCTGACTGACGATGATCTCGCGGCTATCCAAGAGGTCGACGGCGTCGAGACGGCCGAGGGTATCTACACCGAGACCGCCTACACCGCCGTGGGCACAACGCGCGAGCGCGTGGTCGTGCAAAGTCTCTCCAAGGAGAACATCGATCAGCCGGTGCTCGTGAACGGCGATTTGCCCGAGAGCGCCGATGAGGTCGCGGTGACTTCGAAGTTCCTGAAGGCTTCGGGCAAAAAGCTCGGCGATACGGTGAGTTTTGCCGCCAATGACGCGAGCTCGTCGAACCAAAGCGCCAAGGATCAGTTTGCCGCGGGCGATTACACCATTACGGCCGAGGTCCTCGATCCCACTGATGTGAGCTCCGATTCGACAGTCAACGCCTTTCGCGCTGCTTCGGCGGCGGACTATAAGTTCTATGTGAGCGAGGACGCCGCGACGTCGTCGTCCTATTCCGCAGTCCACGTAGTCGTCGAGGGAGCCAAGAGCCTCAACTCCTATTCGGATGCCTACGCGGCAAAGATCAACAAGGTCAAGGGCAATATAGAGAAGATCCGCGAGGAGCGTGAGAAGGCGCGCGCTCAGGAGCTGACAGTCGACACGCCGGCAAGCTTGGATGCGGCCGAGCGTCAGGCGAATATGCTCTTTGGAATTGAGCAGGACAACATCAATCGCATGGCCCAGGGCAGCGAGGAGCGCGCCCAGGCTCAGGCCGACCTGGATCAGCGTCGCGCCGCCGCCGACCAGCAGTTTGCCGATGCCCGCGCCGAGCTTTCCGATTTGGGTGAATGCACGTGGTACATCCAGGACCGCGACAATATCGCAAGCTACTCAAGCGTGGAGAGCGATAGCTCGTCAATTGAGGCTATTGCGACGGTGTTCCCGTTCATCTTCTTTATCGTCGCCGTGCTCATCAGCCTTACCACCGCCACGCGCATGGTCGAGGAGGAGCGCACGCTTATCGGCCTGTATAAGGCGCTCGGTTATTCGCGCGGGCGCATCCTGTCCAAATACGTGGACTATGCGCTGTGGGCGTGTCTGATCGGCGGCGTGCTCGGCAACATCATCGGATTTGTGGGCCTGCCGCTGTTCCTGTTTACGGTGTTCGACGACATGTACTCGCTGCCCCAGATGCTGCTTTCGTACGACATTGTGTCCTCAATCGTCTCGGTGGCGCTGTTTGCCGTGGGCGTGGTGGGCGCCACAATTATCGCCTGCCGCCACGAGATGGCCGAGACCCCGGCCTCGCTCATGCGCCCCAAGGCCCCGCGCGCCGGCTCGCGCATCCTACTTGAGCGCATCGGCTTTATCTGGCGCCGCATGGGCTTTTTGAACAAGGTGGCTGCGCGCAACCTGTTCCGTTACAAAAAGCGTGCCTTTATGACCATCTTTGGTATCGCGGGATGCACGGCGCTCGTGATCTGCGGTATGGGTATTCGCGACACGTCGGTCGCGCTTTCGCCCAAGCAGTACGGTCACATCACACGCTACGATCTGCTGGCGGTCGCCAATCCTGACGATTTTTCGCAGACGTGCGCGGCGCTCGACGAGCGAAGCGCGGTCAAGGATTCCGGTGTGACCGTAACTTCGACGCTGCCGATCATGACTGACAACGTTACCTTTACGTTTGGCGGCAAGAGCGAGACCGTGCAGCTGATCGCGGTGCCCGATGACCGCACGAACGATCTGGACGACTATGTTCGCCTTGAGGATGAGTCCAAAGAGCCGCTGTCTTTGCGTGACGGAGACGTGTATCTGAGCAAGAGTTCACAGATGGTACTGGGGATTCAGCCGGGCGATACGGCGCACGTCCAGGATTCGTCGCTCAATGTTGCTAAGGTCAAGGTTAGCGACATCTCGCTCAACTATCTGGGCAACACGCTCTATATGACACAGAGCACCTATGAGCGCGCGTTTGGTCGCAGCGTGCGCCTCAACGGCATCTTTGCACTGCTCAAGGGCTCGTCGGCCGATCAGATTGCGTTTAGCAAGAAGCTTAAGAGCGACGGTTGGCTCACCATCTCGAGCACGGCCGAACATTGGCAAAACTACGAGGCGAACTTTGCGATCATCAACTCGGTCGTGGTGCTCGTGACCTTTATGGCGGCATGCCTGTCGTTTGTGGTGGTGTTTACGCTTTCCAACACGAATATCTCCGAGCGCGAACGCGAGCTGGCGACCATCAAGGTGCTGGGCTTCCGCCGTGGCGAGGTGCACCATTACGTCAACAAGGAGACGTTGATCCTCACGGCAATTGGCGCCGCGCTGGGCGTGCCACTGGGCGGCTTGCTGGCCGAGAGCTTCACGTACATCCTGCAGATGCCGTCGCTGTACTTTGACGTTGAGGTCGAGCCACTGAGCTACGTGCTCGCCGTGGTGCTTTCCTTTGGCTTTACGTTTATCGTCAACCTCGCCACCAATCGTACCCTCAACAAGATTGACATGGTCGGCGCCCTCAAAAGCGCCGAGTAACCTGCCAAAAAGGGACAGGTTTATTTTGGCAGGTTTTATCTGGGCAAACGCCGGACAACCATTAGGTGGCCCGGCGTTTGACCCGTTTTGCTGGGGATGTCTGTCGTTCAGTGCTCTTACTGGCCAATCCAGTGTTGCGCATAGCTCTTAATGTCCTCGGTAAAACCGTCAAGGTCGTCAAGGGTGATCACGCTGTCGATAAGCAAATTGGCTATCTCGCGGTGCATTGTGCTGCGGCGAATGTCGTTTGCAATTACGCCTGAGGACAGCTTGTCTCTATTGAGGCGCTCTTCTAGTGCCCAAAATCTACTGGACGCTTCACTGTCGCCGTTCAGTATCTCAACGTACTGGCCGATGAGCTTTTCCATATAACGTTCTTGCCATTGAGGAAGCATTTTCTTAAACAGCTTCCAGTCGCTTTCGGCTACGTCGCGCATATGTCCTCCGCTCGTTAAACGGGCTTTTCCATTTGCCTTTCATTCTATTAGGTTTTCGCTCGCAAGCGTGGATGAGAGGCTCTCTTTAGCCTTCGAGATTGGGCTTGAATGGGTCGTATGCCACAAAACGGGCCTATCTACTACGTTTAATTGGATACTCTCAACCATGCCGGGGAAACGAAAAATAAAACCGCAGGTAGATGGCTTGCCAATTTTCGGAAAAGGCGGTCATGGTTGGCCTCATCGAGTTAAACGTAGTAGATGGCCCTTTTTCGTGGCGGACCATCAAACGAACGCCGACGCTTGTGCCGTAGCCGCTCCGATCGTTCGTAAGTTGCGGTGGAATAGTTTCTAAAATCGACTACTCAAGGCTAAAACCGGAACTATATCACCGCAACTTAGGAGGGATGGGCGGGAGGGGGTACTAGTTGGGTGCTGCTGTCGGGCTGGGATGGTTTAAGCTCGCTTGCGATGCTTCCATTGTTTGCGGCACCAACGCATGAGTGCTTTTACGACCGGGATGGTGATGAGGATTACCCAGGCGGGATGGGGCTGTCCCAAACAGAGCCACATGTAGAGGAACCATGCCTCGGCACTGACTGAATAGACGACATCGATCAGCTTAGATAAGTGGCGTTGGTCGATAAAGTCGCCAAGCGCGTAATAGACGGGAATCAAAAAGACGAGGAAGAGCCCCGTAGCCCATGCGCCGCAGATGATGCCAAGCGCCAGATAGGCGAGGGCAACCACTGCGGGAAAGAGGAATTTGTTCCATGCACGTCCGACCTTGGTGTGGAAATGCTTGCCATGATGGTCGAGCTTGTCGTGTGCTTCCTTCCAGCTGGAAAACGTCTCGCCGTCGATGGTGACGGTGCCGTCGTCATTGGTGCGTACGCTATGCCCATCGTCCTCAAGCGTATCGATATGCACGCCGCCCGGCCCCACATGCACCTCTTCGCCTTTGCGCTCGTTGGTCACATGGATGCCGCTCCAACCAACATGGACTTCCTCGCCTTTATTGGGATCAATGACGTGGATACCGCGCGCGAGGGAAATATCGACAAGTGGTTTGTCGCCGCAATCGGCGTGCTCGGCAGAAGCCTCAGCCTCTTCAGCCTTATCTGAAGCTTTGGCGCCGGCGTCGCTGTCCTGTGCCTCATCATCAGCCTGCGAGTCGTCAGTGCTATCCACCGCCTCCCCATACAACAGCTCATCCAGCGACACGCCATACAGCGCGGCGAGCGCAATAAGGTTATCGGTATCGGGCGAGGATTCGCTGCGCTCCCATTTACTGACAGCCTGACGACTCACGCCCAACTGGGCGGCAAGTGCCTCCTGAGAAAGCCCGGCAGCCTTGCGGCGATCAACGAGCCGCTGTGCTATCGCAAGATCCATGGCAGTTCCTTTCATGTGGTGACCGTAATCGAATGAGCCGAGTATGCCGAGAACAAGTGGTAGCGACCACCATTTCTAGTTAGAATCTGCCCCAACCCTACCGCAACTACCGGTAGCAACCCCTAACGACCAGCCATTTCAGGACAAATGTCAGTGCTACTCTCAGCTAAGAGCCTGCAACATCCCAAAATCCTCAGCCCACGCACTTGCAGCAAGAAGACGAATAGCCTCGGCCTCCCTAGTTACCGCAGGAGGCCCCGGGGCTTACCTCCCAAATCTTTCCGCAGGACGGAAGGATTTGGGAGGTAAGCCCTGGGGTCTCCGATGAGAGCAGTTTCGGCCGAGGCTATTCGTCGCCGAAGCTGATGCCCAACGCCTTGGCCTCGCGTACCAGATCGCTCTGGGGATCGACAAACTTGAGCTTGCCGGCGACATCCTCGAGCGGCATGTGGCACATCTTGCCGTCGCGCAGGGCAATCATGTAGCCAAACTCGCCGCGCAGGCAGCCGAGCGCGGCCTCGACGCCGCATTGGGTCGCAAAGATGCGGTCCTGAGCGTCGGGCTGGCCGCCGCGCTGCGTGTGACCGGGGATGGCGACGCGGGTCTCGCGACCGGTCTTGGCCTCAATCTCCTTGGCGATGTCGTAGACGATCGACGGGCTTGTACGCTCGGCGAGCTTCTTCTTGTACTCCTTCTTGGACAGCGCCGCGTCCTCCTTGGAGATAGCGCCCTCGGCGACGGCTACGATCGTAAAGCGGCTGCCGGTCTCCATGCGATGCTCGATGGTCTTGATGACGTTATCCATGTCGTAGGGGATCTCGGGAATCAAGATGACATCCGCGCCGCCCGCGACGCCGGCGTACAGCGGAATCCAGCCGACCTTGTGGCCCATGATCTCAATGACAAACACGCGGCCGTGGCTCGAGGCGGTGGTGTGGATGTCGTCGATGCACTTGGTGGCGACGTCGATGGCGCTCGTAAAGCCAAACGTCAACTCGGTGCCCCAGGTGTCGTTATCGATGGTCTTGGGCAGGGCGATAACGTTGAGGCCTTCTTGGCGCAGGCGGTTGGCGGTCTTGGTGGAGCCGTTGCCGCCCAGCATAAACAGGCAGTCGAGCTGCAACTTGTGATAGGTGTGGACCATCGCGGGCACCTTCTCGACGCCGTCGGCCTCGGGAGTATCCAGGCGCTTGAACGGCGTACGGCTCGTGCCCAGGATGGTGCCGCCGCGGGTGAGGATACCGCTAAAATCGGCGGGCGTCATGACGCGGAACCTGCTGTAGATAAGGCCCTGGTAGCCGTCCTCAAAACCGTAGATCTCGATAGGTTCTTCGCTATTGGTCATAAGCGTTTTGACGATGCCGCGCATGGTGGCGTTGAGCGCCTGGCAGTCGCCGCCACTGGTAAGAAGACCGATCCTGAGCATGATGAATCCTTCCGGGCAAGTTATAACATGCGCATAAGTTTACCCCCGCACACTGTTGATACGGGGGTAAAACGTGTTAGCTCAAGCGTATGGAAATGTAAGCAACGCCAGGGAACGTAAGGTCGACGGGCCTGGCTCCTTACAGCGCGAAGGCATCGACGTTGCCCCAGTGGCGGCGCAGCGTGATGGCGGCAGCGGGCTCGGTATTGTCAAAGACGACCGACCATTGCGTATTGCTGGTGATGTCTTCCGGATTGGGCTCTTGCGCCGCAGCGCGAAGGGCCTTCCAAGCGACTGCCTCGTCTTGGGCGCCGGCATGGGCGTCGAGGACAGCGGCGATTGCGACGGCGCGCTCTTTACCATGGCCCAGCTCGCCATTCTTTTGGTTGGGGAGCACCTCGTCACCATAGCAGACGTAGAAGTTCGTGACCTGGCGTACGGGCGTCGCCTTGCATGCACGGTCGGGATCGCGCGGATCCCACTCCACCACCCGCGCGTCACCGGCGGCGTCGTTGATAAAGAAGTGGTAATCGCGTCCTGCCATGGCGTGCACGTCGTAGGCGGAAAGCAGGTCGACGGCCTCCTGCGTGGTGGCCGCGCGGTCGAGCACCAGGCGGATGGCGAGCGAAGTGTTGATGACGGGGCGCTGCGTGTCCTGGTCACAGGGTTTGGAATCCAGGGTGAGTACGGCAATGGACACGCCGCATTCGTTGACGCCGTCGAGCTGGGCAAACGGGCCCATCAACGCCGCAGCGCGTCCGGCGACGGAGTCAAGCGGAGTGTTATCGCCCAGGTTGTTAAGGGCGGCAAACCCGATGGAGGCATAGCCGCCGCGTGGGTGATTGCGCACCAGCAGCGCTGAGGTGTCGTCCTTAAAGTCGTAATTGCGACCGGTGCGCACGCGGCCTTCGGCATCTACGGCGACAAAAGCGCTGCAGGCAAACTGGGGCGCCTGGACATGTGCCGGCACACCGGGCAGCACCTGTGCCACCACGGCATCGATGTAGGCCTGATCGTCGCGCACGCCAGTGGCGATGATGCGATCAAGATCGTAGTCGTAGGCAATGTCGATTGCGTACAGGTCAATGCCATCCGCGTAGCCGGTCAAGCGTTTGAGTGACGCGGCGGACTTGATTTGCTTGTGATAAACGATGCCGGTGGCAGCGGCAAGGCCGACGGCGACTCCCGCGACACCGCAGGCGATGGCAATGTTACGTGGCTTCATGACGGCTCCTTTCGTCCTGTTAGCGTAATTGTCGCAAAAGGAGTGCGGGCATGATGGCTCAACTTGGCGAGCGGCGCGGGATTAAACATGGAATGAAAGGCACGGCACTGGCGCGGCGGGGTATGCTGGAGGGGACCATCAACCCAGCGAAAGGGGAGAGCATGACGGATCAGGAAACGCCCGAGCGCGCGCATGTGACGGCCGACGATATCGAGGCCGCCAACGGCCTCATCGACTTTATCGAGGCATGCCCCAGCATGTTCCATACGGCGGCGACCATTATGGCCGAGCTCGACGAGGCGGGCTTTACCTACCTGCCCGAGAATGCGGCGTGGGACATCGAGCCGGGCGGGCGTTATTACACGCAGCGCAACACCTCGAGCGTTATCGCCTTTAAGGTGGGCGAGGACCTGGCCGCGACGTGGGGCGAGGACGGCGTTGCCGGTGACTATCATTTTCAGCTCACGGCGTCGCACAGCGATTCGCCGACGTTTAAGGTCAAGGCCGTGCCCGAGCTCGACGGCGCGGGCGAGACGCTGCGCCTGAACACCGAGGCCTACGGCGGCATGATCGACTACACCTGGTTCGACCGTCCGCTGGCACTCGCGGGCCGCGTGCTGGTACGCGAGGGCGACCGTATTGAGAGCCGCCTGCTTGCCACCGAGCGCGAGGTCGCCATCATCCCGAGCCTTGCCATCCACATGAACCGCGGCGTTAACGAGGGCTTTGCTCCCAATCGAGCCGTCGACCTGTGCCCGCTCATCAGCGCCGGCGAACTCAAACAGGGTGACTTCGATGCCCTGATCGCCGAAGAGCTGGATGTTGAGCCCGAGCAGATCCTGGGTCGCGACCTGTTCCTGGTCAATCGTCAGGATGCGCGCATTTGGGGCTGGGCCGACGAGTTTATCTCGACGCCCAAGCTCGATGACCTGGCCTGCGCCTATACCTCGCTGCAGGCATTTTTGGGTGCCGAGAATGCGCACGACGTTTCGGTTTTCTGCTGCTTTGATAACGAGGAGGTTGGCTCCGAGACCAAGCAGGGCGCCATGTCGACGTTCTTGGCCGACGCGCTGCGCCGCATCAACGGATCGCTGGGCTTTGACGACGAGTCGTACCATCGCGCACTTGCCGCCTCGATGCTTGTAAGCTGCGACAATGCACATGCCGTGCACCCCAACCACGCCGAGAGGTGCGATGCCCGCAATCAGGTGGTGCTCAACGGCGGCATCGTCATTAAGGAAGCCGCCAACCAGCACTACTGCACCGATGCCTTTAGCCGCGCGGTGTTCCAGGCCATCTGCGATGACGCCGACGTGGCCACGCAGGCCTTCGCCAACAAGAGTGACATGGCCGGCGGCTCCACGCTCGGCAATCTGTCCAATATGCAGGCGAGCATGCATGCCGTGGACGTGGGCCTGCCGCAGCTGGCCATGCACTCGAGCTACGAGACCGGCGGCGTGCGCGACGTGATGTACGCCATCCGCGCCCTCACGGCCTTCTACGAGCGCAACCTAACCATCAACGGAGCCGAAAGCGTGGAGCTCTAAAACCTACCAAAAAGGGACAGGTTTATTTTGGCAGGTTTTATCTGGGCAAATGCCACAACGCCAACGGCAAGACGGAACTGCTAAGGCTTGCAGATGAAGCCGACGCCAGCGAAACGCCGCAGGTAGAGCGCACGCCAGCGAGAGCCCGCCGTTTGAGCCAAGGTGCCGTGAAATGAAAAGGCGCTGACCTTCTGGTCGCGCCTTTGAAATTGAACGGCAGATTGGCCAAACGGCGGGCTCGCAGCGTCGACCGGTCCGCCGTTCGTTAGAACGGCGGAACCCTAATGTTCGATCCAGCAGCGAAGCGTTTCGCCCGCCTGCAGGTGACGCAGGTTCTCCGCGGCGATGTCGACCACATTGTTGAGCGTGGCGGCCAGGTGGAACCAACCGGAGACGTGCGGCGTGATGAGCATGTTGGGCGCATCCCACAGGGAGCTTGTCTCAGGCAGCGGCTCGGGGTCGGTGACGTCGACCGCGGCGCCGGCGAGATGTCCCGACTCCAGAGCGGCAACCAGGTCGTCAGCAACCACGAGGTCGCCGCGGCCGCCGTTGGCAAAGAAAGCGCCTGGTTTCATCGCGGTGAAGAATTCGGCGTTCGCCAGACCGCGGGTCTCGGGTGTGCTGGGCATAAAGGATGCGACGACGTCTGCCTCGGCCAGGCGCTCGGGCAGGGCGTTCATGCCGTCCATGTCCTCAAACACAATGGGGTAGACGAGCGGATGGCGCTTGATGCCGCGGACGTGTGCGCCCATGCTGCGGCAGAGCGTGGCGAAGTGGCCGCCGATATCGCCCGCGCCCAGCACCAGCACATTGGCGTTTTTGAGCGAGGTGACCGGGCCCAAGTCCTCCCAGCGATGCTCGCGCTGCAGGTCCTGGTAGCCGGGCAGGCGCTTCATCATAGACAGCACCATGGCAAACATGTGCTCGCTTACTGCCTGGCCATAGGCGCCCACCGAGCAAGACAGTTTGGCGTCGGCCGGCACGGTGCCGGCGGCAAGGTAGTCGTCATAGCCGGCGGTCTGCAATTGCAACAGCTGGAGATGCTCGCATGCCGTGAGCATGTCAGGGTCGATGTTGCCCAGGATCACGTCGGCATCGGCGACCTGCTCGCGCGTGGCGGCGCCGGAGCTCGTGTAGATAAAGTCCTCGCCCGGAGCACTCGACTCGAGGATCGCGCGATGGCGGTCGTTGACGGGCAGCAAAACCAAGATGTTCACAAGCAGTCCTCTCCGCTCGACCTGCCAAAAAGGGACAGGTTTATTTTGGCAGGTTTTATCAGGCAAAACGCTCAATTAAAACGCCGGGCGCTCATGGACGGTTGTAAGTCCATGAGCGCCCGGCGTCCGTGCGGCTACCAGCTGAGCAGCTCGTAACCGTCCTCGGTCACCACGAGCTGTACTTCGCACTGGGCCGAATCGCTACCGTCCTTGGTGCGCACACACCAACCGTCACCCTTGCTAATCTTGATATCGGGCGCTCCGGCGTTGACCATGGGCTCGATGGTAAAGACCATGCCCGGAGCCATGATGGTGTCCACATCGGGCGCCTCGGTGGTAAAGCCTACAAACGGGTCCTCGTGGAACTCCTTGCCGATGCCGTGTCCGCCGTACTCGCGCACCACGCTAAAGCCGGCGTCTTCAACCGTCTTTTGCACGGCCTCGGCCATCACGGACAGTGGCAGCCATGGCTTGACGGCTGCCAGGCCCGCCTCCACGCTGGCGCGGGTGACGTCGACCAGGCGCCGGCGCTCGGCCGAGACCTCGCCGATGCAGAACATGCGGCTCGAGTCGCTAAAGTAGCCGTCTAGGATCGTGGAGCAGTCCACGTTGATGATGTCGCCCTCGTGCAGGACGTCCGTATCGCAGGGGATACCGTGGCAGACCACGTCGTTGATCGAGGTGCACACGCTCTTGGGATAGCCTTCGTAGTTGAGATCGGCCGGCGTGCCGCCGTGCTCGACGGTGTAGTTGTAGATCATCTGGTCGATCTGGTTGGTGGTCATGCCTGCGGCAATGTGCTCGCCCACATAATCGAGCACGCCCACGTTGATGGCTGCCGAGCGCTTGATGCCCTCGATATCGGCGGGCGTCTTGTAGAGCGTACGGGGCAGAACCTCCCAGCCCTCCTCCCACAGGCGCTCGAGGCGCTCGTCGAAGGCGCTATGGCATTTCTTATATTTTTTGCCGCTGCCGCACCAGCAAGCGTCGTTGCGGCCGGGCACGGGTCCTTTGTCAAACATGGCTAACTTCCTTTCATTCGCAGCTAGTATAGCCCACCCACGCGTCCATAAAAGTTGCGGTGATATAGTTCCGATTTAAGCGGTTTAACAGCATAAACAGGAACTATATCACCGCAACTGATGGAGCGGGATGGCTGACACTAGCTGCTGCGTGGTTTTGCTAGTAGCTCACCTGGCAGGAGATGCCGAGGGCGCGCACGCGCGCGGCAATGGCGTCGAGCACCTCGGGCGCTGCTTTGGCAAGGCCGGCGACCGGTGTCTCGCGCGCCACCGTGTAAATGGTCGCTTCTTGTGGGCGAATGCGTTCAAGCGCCGCGAGCCAAGGGTCGACGTACTCCTCGCCAGTGTTATCGAGAGGCTTGCCCTGATACTCGCCGCTCAAAAAGATCGTCTGGATAATAACGTGACCGTCAAAGCTTGCGAACGTCTCGATCTGGTGCTCGACGTCGTAGGGGCCAACGGGCTGGTCGAGCAGTTGGATAAACGCCGGGTCGACGGTATCGAGCTTGAGGATGTTGTCGTCGACCATCATGAGCGCGTCGTGCACCTCGGGACGGTCGGCGCGCGTGCCGTTGGAGAGCACGGCAATCTTGGTGTTTGGGGCCAGCTGATCGCGAAGCGCGACAGCGCCGGCGATGGCCTGTGGAAACTCCGGTGCGGCGGTGGGCTCGCCGTTGCCTGCGAAGGTGATCACATCGGGGAGCTCGCCCTCGGCTGCCATCTCGCGCAGCTTTGCCTCGAGCGCGTCGAGTACCGCGGCAGCCGTGTTATACGGCTCGTGGCAGGGGCGCTCGGCGTTGAGACCGTTCTCGCAGTAGATGCAGTCGAACGTGCAGATCTTGCCGCTGGCCGGCATCATGTTGACGCCGAGCGAGAGACCAAGGCGACGGCTGCGAACGGGCCCAAAGATGGGGCTGGCATTCAAAAACGTAGACATAGGCATATGCTCCTCAAGACAATTGTGCCTAAGCATAGCATCGACTCCGAAGCAAGGCGCGGGCTCTTGCTTTACAAGTTTCGTTTTTTAACGTCGCTCATTATGCCGTGCCATGAAAAGCCTCGGGTCGGGTACAGTTAATCTGTTAACAAGGCGTAAGGCAATGCGGGTCCATCTAGCCGTACCGACGTGCAACTGGATGGGCGTTGACGATGGGGACACAGTATGGATTTTACGGTCGAGAATGCGGGCACTACGATTGCCTGCCGCGAGTATGCCGGCCCGGATGTATCGTCCGATGCACCCGCCTTGGTGTGCGTTCACGGCGCCTGCGTCGACGGTGCCTTTTTTGACGGTATCGCCCGCGAGCTCGCCTGTGACTATCGCGTCATTGCCTACGACCGCCGCGGTTGCGGCGAGAGTGGCGACGCTGCAGACGGACGCTACGACCTCGCCGCCCAAGCCGCCGACCTGCAAGCTGTTATCGAGCATATTGGCGCTCCGGCAAACGTGCTCGCGCACAGTGCCGGTACGTTGGTGGCCCTGGAACTTCTCCGTGCAAACCCCGCCATAATCTCGCGTACGATCCTGCATGAACCCGCCGTGACGGATGAGGGCGCCGGCCTGGGCGCGGCCCCGGTTTTGCTCGAGATGATCGCCGCGGGAAAGGTCTCCAGGGCATTACGGGCCTTCCTGGGCGCCATCGGCGATTCGGACCCTGAGGCCCCCAAGTTAACCGAGGCAGAAGCCAAGCATGCTCTGCGCAACGGCCGCAGTTTCATGGCGAACGAATACGGGATTACTATGACCTGCGTTCCCGATTGGGATAGCGTTCGTGCGTCGAAAACGGTGGCCGCCGTGCTTTTGGGCGAGCTCTCGATTGGTACGCCCCGCGAGGCGGGAACGAGGATAGCGGCTGAGCTTTTGGACTGTCCACTCGTAATGGTTCCCGGCGCGCACAACGGCCTGCGCGATCGCCCGGCAGCGGCTGCCCAGACTGTCCGTGGCATTCTGGGGCTCTAGCAGCTGCAAAAAACAAAACAGGCTTCACCCGCAACCGTTTCGGCCGTGTTAACAAACGTGCTCAAAACCTCACGTTTGCGGCTCCAATTGCGCCGTCTGCCAACTCATAAAAATGTAACAGCATTCACGTGCTTACCTGCATCGGCAAGGTGTTACCCTTGAAACATTTGGAACCCACCGCTACCATGCGAACTTATCGAAAGGGCCCCATATGCTCAATAATCACGAGGTCAATCTAACCGACGAGGAGGCCGCCGCCGAGGTCGCCCGCGTCGCGAAGACCTACCCCGTGGTGCGTTTGCTGTCGGCCGATCAGATTAAGAGCGAGCCTAACTGCCTGCTCGCCGGCGATCGCTGCCCTTGTCTGCGTCAGTCGAGTCTTGAGGCCTTGGCAGATTCGGGTGAGGTGTCGGAGCAACTGCTCAACGATGGTGTTGAGTACCGTGCCCGTCTGCGCCCTCTGAAGGTCGAGGGCGAGCCTCACGTCTTGTTGATGGTGCGCCCGATTGATGAGCAAGAGGCTGCAGAAGAGGACCTTGTCTACACCGACGTGCTGACGAGTGTGCGCAATCGCCGATATTACGAGGAAAAGCTTCGTGGCGCCCGCATGAATGCCGGCGTTGCGGTGATCGACCTTGATGATTTTAGGGTCTTCAACGATACGTGTGGCCGTCATGCCGGCGACCTTGCACTCGGTGCCGTGGCGACGGCCATGCGCAGCGGAATTCGTTCGACTGACGAGCTTGTACGCTATGGCTGTGACAAGTTTGTGGTCGTCATGCCCAATATTCCCTCCGATGACTTCGCCCGTCGCCTGCATCAGTTATCCGATGCCGTTCATGCCACGATTGTTCCGGGCCATGAGTACGTGAGCTTGACGGCATGTGTTGGCGGCGTTCGCATTCATGGCGAGACGGTCGATGAGGGCGTTGGCCGTGCTGTCCAGTTACTGAGCCGCGCTAAGGCAAAAGCCGGTACGGTCGTGACCGATGCCGATTCCATCGAGGCCTTCCAAAGCGAAAAGCCCTTGGTGCTTATTGTCGATGACTCAGAGATGAACCGAGTCATTCTCAATGAGATGCTCAAGGACGAGTATTGCATCCTCGAGGCCGATAACGGTCGCGTGGCGCTCGACATGGTCGACCGCTATGGCGATGAGCTGTCGCTCGTGCTGCTGGATATTGTCATGCCGGGCATAAGCGGCTTTGAGGTGCTGGCCGGTCTGTCGCGCCGATCGGGCATCGACAATCTGCCTGTCATCATGATTTCGAGCGAAGATTCCGATGATATGGTTCTGCGCGCGTACGAGCTGGGCGCCTCGGACTATATCAACCGCCCGTTTGACTCCCGTGTCGTGCGCCGCCGTGTGAGCAACACCATCCGCCTATACGCTAAACAGCGCCGCCTGACGAACCTGCTGTCCCAGCAGTACAACGAGCGCGTCAAGAACAGTCGCATGCTCATCGACATCATGGCCGGCGTCATGGAGCTTCGTAACGGCGAGAGCGGCAGGCACGTTACGAACATCGAGAAGCTGACCGAGCTGCTGCTTGGCTGTCTGGTCCAGCATGGCGGCACGATCTCCCTCGACAATGAGGAGCGCTCCACGATTGCCCTGGCTTCGGCGCTGCACGATATCGGCAAGATGTCGATTGACGATGCGATTCTCAACAAGCCCGGACGCCTTACGCCCGAGGAGTTCGAGATTATGAAGACGCATACCACGATCGGCGCCGACATGCTGCGTGAGCTGGGTAGCCATCACGCCGGCAATGCGCTTATGGAATATGCGTACCAGATTGCGCGTTGGCACCACGAGCGCTGGGACGGCAAGGGTTATCCCGATGGCCTTAAGGGCGACGATATCCCCATCGCCGCGCAGGTGGTCTCGGTGGCTGACGTGTACGATGCACTGACGAGCGTGCGCGTGTACAAGGACGCTATCCCGCACGAGGAGGCGATCCAGATGATCCTGGACGGTAAGTGCGGCACCTTTAACCCGCTGCTGCTCGATTGTCTGCTCGAGGTGCAAGACCAAATTGCCGAGACGTTGGCACGCCCCGCTGACGTCGTTGCGTTTCCCACGATTTAGTTTGACCAAAGGAGTTTTTAATCCATGATTTCCATGCGTGAGGCGTATGAGAAGATCGGCGCTAATTATGATGACGCGTGTGCTCGGCTGATGGGCGGGGAAATGCTTGCCCGCTTTGCCCTCAAGTTTTTAGATGACGAGAGCATGGACAAGTTGGAAGCTGCCATGGCGGCAGGAGACGCCGAGGAAGCGTTTATGGCAGCGCACACGCTCAAGGGCGTGAGCCAGAACCTGGGATTCGATAATCTGTACGAGCCAGCGGTCGTGGTGACCGAAGCGCTGCGCGGCGCCGATGCTGTTGACGGCGCTCGCGAGGGAATGCATGCGTTGCAGCAGCAATATGCGGCTACGATGTCGGCCCTGCGCGAGGCGGCCGAATAAGAGCTTGCGGGCCTTGGGCTGCGTGCCGGCAGCATATAGGTAATAGGGCGCCCCGTCGGACCATGTGGCCGGCGGGGCGCCCTTGTCTGTTGTGCTGTCCGTGAACTAGCGAGCCTGCTTGACCTTTGCCGCTGCCTCGACAAACGACTTCCACAGGTTAAAGTCGGTCTCGAGCGTCTGCCAGGTGTACTCGGGGTGCCACTGCACGCCCAGGCAGAAAGGCTGGCCTTCGACTTCGATGCACTCGGGAACGCCGTCGGTTGCCTTGGCGACCAAGCGCGTGCTCTTACCCAGACGGTCGACGCAGCAGTGGTGTGCGGAGTTGGTCTGGATTAGCCTGTGCCCGCCAACCGCGCGTTCCAGCAGCGAGCCCGGCACGACCTCGACGGGGTGCACGGGATCGTTGAGCACGTGAGTGTGACGCCACTGCGTGCGACCCTCGCGCGCACCCAGGCTCGGCACGTCCATGCACAGGGTGCCGCCGGTGGCGACGTTGAGCAGCTGTGTGCCGCGGCAGGTGGTAAAGAGCGGCTTTTTGGCGCGGAGCACCTCGTCGACCAGCTTGAACTCAAAGCTATCGCGGATCTCGCAGCAGAGGGTGGGGTCGTAGGGCCGATCGTCGCCCCAGCGCTTGGGGTTGACATCCGGGCCGCCGGGAATGGCGATGCCATCGGCGATATCGACGTAATGACGGATGACCTCAATGTCCTCGGTGATGGACATCTGCAGCGGCAGGCCGCCGGCGGCAAGGATGGCATCGACAAAGACGCTGGCGATCTCCTCGTTGGGGGAGAGCGTCTCGCTCAAAAACGGCTTCGCCTCTTCCCAGCGCGGCGCGACGAGGATGAGTGGGCGGTTGGCGGGGGCGATGTCGACGTGCGGGGTGTATGACGATGAAGTGCGAGTTCCGATCATAGGTGTAACTTTCGAGTTTGGATGGTCATGGCGAGCGAACATGGCAATTGAGCTAGTGGCCCTTGATGGAGTTGAGGAAGTCCTGGGCGCGCTTGGTCTGGGGGTGGTCGAAGAACTCGTCGGGCATGCCGGTCTCCACGATCTGGCCGTCGGCCATAAAGACGACGCGGTCGGCCACGCGGCGGGCAAAGTTCATCTCGTGGGTGATGACGATCATCGTCATGCCCTGCTGCGCCAGACGAACCATGACCTCGAGCACCTCGTTGATCATCTCGGGGTCAAGGGCGCTCGTGGGCTCGTCAAAAAGCATGGCCTTGGGTTGCATAGCAAGTGAACGGGCGATGGCCACGCGCTGCTGCTGGCCGCCCGAAAGCTGTGCGGGCACCTTGTCGGCCTGCTCGGCCACGCCCACGCGACTCAGCAGGTCCATGGCGCGCTCACGAGCTTCCTCCTTGGACACGCCCAGCACGTCGACCGGCCCCAGCATGACGTTCTGCAGTACGGTCATATGTGCGAACAGGTTGAACTGCTGAAACACCATGCCCAGCTCGGCGCGCATGCGGGCAAGATCCTTACCTTCTTGCGGCAGGGGCTCGCCCTCGATGAGGATCTCGCCCGAGTCGATGGTCTCCAAGCGGTTGATGGTGCGGCACATGGTCGACTTGCCCGAGCCCGAGGGGCCGATCACAACGACGACCTCGCCGCGATCGACTGACAGATTGATGTCGTTGAGAACGTGCAGGTCGCCATAGTGCTTATCGACGTGCTTGAGCTCAATCAGCGGCTGATTGCCGGTAGAAGAAGTGCTCTGTGCCATGGTGCTCGGCTCCTTATGACTCGAAATGGTAAAGCGTTAGCGGATGATGGTCGCGCCGGTCTTGTGCGAAACGTAGACAGCAGCCTTGTTAATCGCGACGTTGATGAGGATATAGATGACCGCGATTACCAGGTAGACCGACACGAGGGCATCGTAGTTGGTAATGAGCACGCGGGCATTTTGCATGAGGTCGGGGTAGCTCACCACGTAGGCGACGGTGGTGTCTTTGACTACGACCACGAGCTGCGAAATCAACGACGGAATGATAAATCGAATAGCCTGCGGCAATACGATTTTAAAGGTGATTTTAGCCTTGGAGAGACCGAGCGCCTGGGCCGCCTCGACCTGCCCGCGCGGTACGGCGTTGACGCCGGCGCGGAAAATCTCGGCAAGTACGCCGGCTGCAGCGAGCGCGACGGGAAGCGTGAGCATCCAAAACGACGGCAGCGCGATCTTGTACTGAGGCAGCACCAAAAAGAAGAAGTAGATGAACAGCAGACTCGGCACGCCGCGGAAGAAGTCGGTGAGCACACGGCAGGCCAGCTGCAGCGGCTTGATGTCGCTCGTGCGGCCGAGCATGAGGCCTAAGCCCAGCACCAGTGCGATGGCGCCGGCGGTGAGCGCGACTTTAACGGTGCCCTCAAAGCCGGCAAGCAGGAACTTCCAGGTGGTGAGGTGCGTAAAGAAATACCAATAGTGGACCGAAAGCTGGCCGGTCACATAAAAGCGCTGCAGTACCAGGACGGCGAGCGCGGCCACGGCAACGAGCGAAATGGCGGTGCCGATGCGAATCTTGGCGCGCATCTTGGGGCCGGGAGCCTCGTAGAGCGCATCGCGCATGGTAAGCGCAGGGGAGGAATGCTTGCTCATCGGAGGATCCTCACCTTCTTATCGATGTAGTTGCCAATGTGGCTCACCACAAAGGCCGTGCCCAGGTAGCCGAGCGCCGAGATAAAGAACGCGGCGACGCCGCCAAGTGAGCGCGTGTTGATATAGCTCACCACGCCGGTGAGCTCCTGCGGTTTAAGCGGCACCTGGCTGCCGAGCGCGGTGGTGAGCATGACGGCGATAAAGAGGTTGGTCATGGGCAGCACGCTCGAGCGCAGTGCCTGCGGAATCACGATCTTGGCGAGGATGCGGTTGAAGCTCATGCCCAGCGAGCGGGCGGCTTCTACCTGGCCGACGCCAACGGTGTTGATGCCGCTCATGAAGTTCTCGGAGCCAAAGGCCGAGCCCAAAAGGACCGTGGCGACGATAACGCAGGTGCGGTAGGGCAGGACGACCTTGAGCGGCGGCAGCGCGTAGACGACGATGATGAGCAGCGCGATGCCGGGGATGTTACGAAAGACCTGGACATACAGGTCGCCAAAGACGCGCAGCGGCTTGAGCGGCGACACGCGCATCACAGTGACGGCGACGGCCAGCACCATGGCGATGGCAAACGACTCAAGCGTCATGCCCCAGGTTGCTAGCAGCGCGTCGATATAGTTCTGGCCATAGAGCGACCAGAGCTCGGAGAGACTCATGCGGACCTCCTGCCGGTAAGGAAAGGGGCTCCCGTGTGTACGGAAGCCCCGACAACTCAGTGAGGAAACAGTTTACCGCAATAAAGCGCATCATGCGTTTCCGTATGGTTTCGTTGCGGCTGTTACCAGGCTCGCTGCCTAGGCGCCGATCTCGGGCAGCTCGGGAACATTGGTGTCGCCCGTACGGTCGCCGATGCAGATCTGCCACAGCTCGGTCCAGGTGCCGTCGTCCTCGATCTTCCTAAGGAAGTCGTTGACAAAGGCGACGCCGTCGGAATCGAGCGGCAGGCCGATACCATAAGGCTCCTTGCTGCCGAAAGGCTTGCCGGCGATCTTGTACTTACCGGGCTCGCGGACCAGGGCGCTCTGCTGCATGTTGTTATCGATGACGTAGGCGTCAACGCGGCCCTGCTGGAGTGCCTGGCGGGCCTCCTCGTCGGTCTTGAACTCCTGCTGGCTGGCCTTGGGAGCGAACTCCTCCAGGATGGCGGGGCCGTTGGAGCCGGACTGGACGGCGACGTTCTTGTCGGCCAGGTCGTCGACGCCCTTGATGTCGTCGTTATCGGCGAGCACCAGGATGGCTTGCTGGGTGTAGTAGTAGGGACCGGCAAAGGAGACGAGCTTCTTGCGCTCGTCGGTGATGGTGTAGGTGGCAAAGACGGCGTCGACCTGGCCGTTCTGCAGGACGGACTCGCGCGTGTCCGAGGTCACCTGGGTGATCTCGACCTTGTTCTCGCCCAGAATGTAGTTGGACAGGAGCTGTGCGATACCGGCATCGAAGCCACGGGTCTGACCGTCTTTTTCGTTGAGGAGGGAGAAAAGCGTGGAGGTCTGAACGCCACCGATCTTAAAGACGCCGGCGTCTTTGACGGCCGTCGCCCAGGTGCTGGCGGCGATGGCATCGTCATCGGCCTTGGGGCCGTCGTTGACGAGCTTGTCGAATGCCTTAGCGTCGAGCGTGGTGGAAGCCTCGGTATCCTCGGAGCTCTTGGAAGAGCCGGCGGCGGAACCCTTGTCGGCCTCGGCGCTGGTGTCGGAGCAGCCGGCAAGACCAAGGCCGGCGACGGTTGCGAAGGTGGCGGCAACGAAGCCGCGGCGGTCGAGAACGACCTGCTGGGAGAGGTTCTTGCTCATGGTAGAACACCTTTCTCAATAAAATCCCTAGCGGTTGAGTAGAGTTATACCCTATCGCGCTCAAATGGGTCAACACGAAATAAACCAGAAACATACTTACCTTATGGGTTATTGTGCCTACCAAAAAGGGACAGGTTTATTTTGGTAGGTTTTACCTGGGGAAACGTCGATTATTATGGCTGAGATAGCGTTTTGCCGACGGCATGATCGCTCGCAGCGGTCGCTATAATGGCGGCAATGCGACGCATATATAAGTAAGGAGATCGCGTATGAACGGTTATTCGTTTTTCGCACCGACCAAGGTGTTGTCTGGCGCGGGCAAATTGGGCGAGCTGGGCGCGCAGAAGCTGCCCGGCACCAAAGCGCTCATCGTTACCACGGGTGGCAACTCGGTCAAGCGCTTTGGATATCTGGGACGTTTGGAGGTCGAGCTCGAACGCGCCGGCGTGGCGCACGAGCTGTTCGATCGCATTGAGCCCAACCCCCTGCGCGAGACCGTCAACGCAGGTGGCTGGATGGCGCGCACCCATGACTGTGACTTTGTGCTGGCGCTCGGCGGCGGTTCGGTCATGGACGGCAGCAAGGGCATCTGCGCGGTGGCGACCAACCCGCATACCGATGCCGAGGGCAACGAGTGCCCCGGTGACATCTGGGACTTTGTGAATGGTGGCACTGCGCTCGGCCTGTCCATCCCTAACGATCCGCTGCCGCTTGTTTGCGTGACCACCACGGCGGGTACCGGCTCCGAGGTCGATGCGGGCGGTGTCCTGTCCTGCGAGGACAATGATGAGAAGCTTCGCCTGGGCGATCCGCGCCTGTTTCCGGTACTTTCGATCGTTGATCCCGAGCTTATGGTGAGCGTTCCGGCACGTCTGACCGCCTATCAGGGATTCGACGCCCTGTTCCATTGCGTTGAGTGCTACATCTCAAATACCAACACGCCCATGGGTGACATGGTTTGCCGCGAAGGCATTCGCCGTGCCGCCGTGGCGCTGCCTGCGTGCGTCAATAATGGCGATGACCTGGAGGCGCGCTCGAGCCTTGCGTTTGCCAACACGCTCGGCGGTTACGCCATGGATGCCTCGGGCACCACGGGCTCGCATGGTCTTGAACATGGCATGAGCGCGCATCATCACGACCTGCCGCACGGCGCCGGTCTCATTATGATCGCCCGTGCCTATCACACGTGGATGATCGATCATGGTGCCGCACCCGAGCGCTATATCGACATGGCGCGTCTGATGGGCAATGCCGCCGCGGATGATCCGCACGATTTTGTGATTGAGCTCACGCGCCTGATGGAGGCTTGCCATGTGGCAGACCTCGCCATGAGCGAGTGGGGGATTACGGTCGAAGAGCTGCCGGCCATCGCGCACAACGCTCTGACGACCAACGGCGTCCTGTTCAGCCACGACCCCGTGACGCTGACCGACCCCGACGCCGTCAAAATTCTCAAGAACAGCTACCGTTAGTTGCCTTGCTGCTTTGTCTCGATCTGTAACATCTGCAGCCGTTTTTACCGAGTAACTGTTACAGATTGAGATTTTCTCTTCAGGGGAATTCGAATGTCTCAATCTGTAACATCTGGACGGCCAAAAGGTCTCTATCTGTTACAGATTGAGACAAAGGTCTGGGACTAAGACGTCTTATCTAAATCTGTAACAGTTAGACGGGAATTCGGGCCCTAGATGTTACAGATTGAGATAATTGAGCTGTGAAAACAAAAACCTCCGCAGGGATGCTTCCCTTGCGGAGGTTTTCTTACTCGTTGAGTAGTCTCACGGCTTCGGCGGCCATGTTCTCGACCGTCATGCCGTTCTGCGCGAGCAGTTCGTTGGGGTCGTAGCGGTCGGGGAAGCCCTTGGCGATGCCAAAGGTGCGCGTGCGCACGGGCGTGCAGGCCAGGTAGCACGCCACGCGCTCGCCCCAGCCGCCGTCCAAGATGCCGTCCTCGAGGGTGACGACAACGCGATGCTCGGCGGCAAGGCTGTCGAGGAACTCGCGGTCGAGCTCGGTTGCAAAGCGCGGGTTGACGAGCGTGGCCTCGATGCCGTACTCGGCAGCCAAGCGATTTGCCACGCGCTCGCCCAGCTCAAAGAAATCGCCAAGCGCGAGCACGGCAACGTCGCGGCCCTGACGTACCACGTCGTAGCGAACGGCGCTGTAGTCGGTGTCCTCGGCGGGCGCCAAATCGGGGCGGCTAACCAGGCCAATGCCCGGTACGCGGATCGCCACGGGATGCTCGCGGTGGTCGAGCGACCAGCTCAGCATGGACAGGTATTCCTCCATGCAGGCCGGCGCCAAGTAGTGCATGTTGGGAAGTCCGCCCAGCATGGAAATATCAAAGAACGAGAGGTGCGTCTCGGACGTAGTGCCAAAGATTGATGCGCCAAACACCAGGATCGTCGCCGGGGCATCGTTGAGGCACAGGTCGTGCCACAGCTCGTCGTAGGCGCGCTGCAAAAACGTGCCGTACACACCAAAGACTGGCTTGGCGCCCGAGCGCGCAAGCGCGGTGGCAAAGGTCACGGCGTGCTCCTCGGCAATGCCCACATCGACGAACTGTTTGCCGGCGGCAGCGCGAAGCTCGGGTGTAAAGCCCATGATGTAGGGCGTGGCGGCCGTGATACCCACGACCTGCGGATCGTGCTCGATGGCGGCGCTGAGCGCCTCGCCCGTAATGTCGGCATAGGTGCGCGGCGCAGGCTCGCTCGGATGGCCCGGGCAGAGCTTGCGCCCAGTCGCCATGTCAAACGGGCCAACGTGGTGCCAGCGCTCGGGGTCGCTCTGGGCCGGTTCAAAGCCCTTGCCCTTGGCGGTGGAGACGTGCAGTACGATGGGATGATCGATATTGCGCAGTTCCTGCAGCGCGTCGACGAGGGCCAACACATCGTTACCGGCGTCCAGATAGCGGTAGTCGAGCCCCATCGCGCGGAAAACGTTGCGCTCACAGGTGCCGTTGCTGGCGCGCAGCTCGGCCAGATTGCGATAGAGGCCACCGTGGTTCTCGGCGATGGACTGGTCGTTGTCGTTGACGATGATGATCAGGTTGCTGTCGAGCTCGGCGGCGTTGTTAAAGCCCTCAAACGCCAGGCCGCCCGAAAGCGAGCCGTCGCCAATAACAGTAATGACGTTATACGTATCGCCCGCCAGGTCACGAGCGTGCGCCAGGCCGCAGCCCAGGCTCACCGACGTGGAGGTATGGCCCATGGCGAACAGGTCGTGCTCGGACTCGTCGGGATTGGCAAAGCCAGAAGCCTCACCATAACGCTCCGGATCGATATAAGTGTACGCGCGCCCGGTCAGCGCCTTGTGGGCGTAGGTCTGGTGCGAAACGTCAAAGACGATTTTGTCGATGGGGGAGTTAAATACGCGATGAAGCGCAACCGTAAGCTCAACGACGCCCAAGTTGGGGGCAACGTGCCCGCCGACGGCGGCGGAGCTTTCGAGGATTGCCTGACGGATCTCGCCGCAGAGCAGCGGAAGCTCGGCGCGGTCGAGAGCCTTGACGTCCTCGGGCGTTGTCGTTTGCGTAAGCAGCATCGTTGTGGGTTACTCCATGCGAATCGTGCGCCGGCACTCCCTCGGCCGGCACAATTGCACAAAACAGTCTCGCACATTTTGGCGTTTGATATGTGACGGCGGCGCGGTAATTCGCCAACTGGCGGGGCAAAACGTTTTGTCCGATGCCATACTGATGTGTTCCATGATGTTTTTATCGATTGTGCACAGGCCGTGGCTTGTCGCCGTGAGCCGCTGGAAGGAGGCAGCATGTCCGATGTCGTTCGTGCCGAGAAAATCGCGTGCGAAGTGGACCATGCTGCCCGTCAACTGGCACAGGCGGGTCGTCTGGACCTGACGCGCGAGTTTATCCAGCATGGAGATGTGACGGTGTATACGCATGTGACCTCAGTGGCGCGGGCAAGTCTGTCTTTTGCCGAGCGCCTGGGCCGCGTCGGTATCTCCGTCGACCGCGGCTCGCTGCTGCGCGGGGCTCTGCTGCACGATTACTTTCTCTATGACTGGCACGATTCCGATCCAAGCCATCGGCTGCATGGCTTTCGCCACCCGTTTTTTGCCCTGGCACGTGCGGAGGAAGATTTTGAACTGACGCCGCGCGAGCGGAATATCATCGCGCGCCATATGTTTCCGCTGGTACCGGTGCCGCCGACGTGTCGCGAGGCATGGATTGTGTGCCTGGCTGATAAGTGGTGCGCGCTGTGCGAGACGGTTGCCGGCCGTCTGCCGCGCAAGGACGAGGCGGACGATGGCGTGAGCAGCGAATCGAGTGAAAAGAGGAGAGGGTAGACGGTGGAAACCGCAATCGACATGGCATTTGGCGGCGCGACGCTTGCCGCCTGCCCGCTCTCGGCACTGGTGCTCTCGTTTGCCTTCTACGGTTTTTGCGGCTGGGCGTGGGAGTCGACGGTCTGCGCCATGCTCAATCACGGACGATTTGCCAACAGTGGCTTTTTGCTGGGGCCGTGTTGTCCTATCTATGGTGTGGGCGGCATAGCCTGCTGGCTTTTGCTGCGCGGGATTCCGGATGCCCCGAGCCAGTTTGTCGCCGCGGCGCTTGTATGCAGCGTAATCGAGTACAGTGTGGGCCTTCTATTGGAAAAAACAACAGGCGCGCGCTTTTGGGATTACTCGCACCTGCCGTTTAATTTGCATGGACGCATCTGTCTGTACTGGGCCTGTGCGTTTGGCCTGGGTGCGCTGTGCATTTGCCGTTTAGTGGAGCCGGCATTGCTGGGGCTGCTTGGCCATCTGCCGGTGCTGATTGTGCGGCTGTCCGCCTTTATCGTCGCGGTCGCGATGATGGTCGACGCGGTGTGCTCTTTGGCCAGTTGGCGCCGCCTGTCCGATCAGCTGGAGCGTGTGCGTGCCGACCTTGCCGACCGCATCAACGAGTCGCTTGCCGATGCGTCCGACTCCATGCTCGAGCGCATTCCCGATTCGACGATTGACTCGGTGGCACAGACGCATATCCGTAGCCGTGCCGTTAACGCGTGGCTCGCCGAGCTGGGTGACGCCGCGCTCGATGCCCTGCGCGAGAAGGCTTCGATGCCGACGTTTATCGCGGATGGTGCTCGCGGCCTGGCACTTGCCGCCCGCCGCGTGGCCGATGCCGCGCCGAGCATGCCGCGTCCGTCGCTCAGTCGTCGCCTTGCCGGCAAGCGCATGAGCCGTCCGGTGCCGAGCGTGTCACTCAGCCGCCGCGACCTACGCTTCTTTAACGCCTTCCCGCGTCTGCGCATCAATCACTACGAAGGTGTCATTCGAGCAACTCATCTTCGCGACCGCGCCCACGAGCTGTTTCGGCGCTAGTCGGGACGGGCGCGCTCACGGCTCCCTTGCTCGCGTATTTCCCGTCCGTTTCGCGCCCGTTGCCGCGCCGTTTCCAAGATTGCGGCACCGTTTCCATTCGACAACGCAGCGTTTAACAACGCCGTATCTGGTCTACACCAGTTGCCCCTCGGCCGCATTATGGGCGCCGACAACGTTCATGCGACCAAGGGGGAGCGAATGTACGATACGGGATCGACAACGTTTATGCTCATCTGCACCATGCTCGTGTTTTTAATGACACCGGGTCTGGCGTTTTTCTATGGCGGCCTGTCCAGGCGCAAAAATGTCATCAACACCATGCTTATGTGCTTTGGAGTTATTGGCTTGGTGGGCGTGCTGTGGATTGTCGCCGGCTGGTCGCTGGCCTACGGCGGCGACGGCTCGAGTCCGTTTATTGGAGGCCTTGACCAGCTGCTGTGCCTGCCGGTGCTCAACCAGGTGCTGCAGGCGGCTGAGGGCACCGCGTCGGACGGTGCCGTCTACCCTCAGATCATCAACATCGCCTTCCAGATGGCATTTGCCATGATCACGGCCGCTATCGTCACGGGCAGCCTGGCCGGCCGCGTTAAGTTTGGTGCCATGGCGGCCTTCCTGGGCATTTGGCTGCTCGTGGTCTATGCGCCGCTCGCCCACATGGTCTGGGGCGGCGATGGCTCCTTTATCGGCGGCATCATCGGCGCGCTCGACTTTGCCGGCGGCGACGTGGTACACATTTCGTCTGGTCTTACCGGCCTGATCCTCTGCTTAATGCTCGGCCGTCGTCGCGGTTTTGGCATGGTGAGCTATCGCCCGCATAACGTGCCGTTTGTGGCGCTGGGCGCCGGCCTGCTTTGGTTTGGCTGGTTTGGCTTTAACGGCGGCAGCGAGTTTAAGGCCGACGCCGTGGCGGCGCTCGCCATCCTCAACACCGTGACGGCTAGCGCGGCGGGCATGGTCTCGTGGCTTGCCGTCGAGCGCGTGCACACCGGTCGCCCCACGCTGGTGGGTGCCAGCACCGGTCTGGTTGCGGGCCTTGTGGTGGTCACGCCGGGTGCGGGCTTTGTCGAGCCGTGGGCAGCGCTGGTCATGGGCCTGATCGTGTCTCCCGTCTGCTACTTGGCCATCAGCCATCTCAAGACCAAGTTCGGCTACGACGATGCACTCGACGCGTTCGGTTGCCACGGTATCGGCGGCATCTTGGGCGGCGTGCTCACGGGCCTGTTCTGCGTGCCGGAGCTTTCGTGGACCGGTAAGGGTGGCCTGTTCTACACGGGCGACGTGTCTCTGCTCGTTTCGCAGATTTTGGGCATTGTGGTTACGGTCGCTATTGTGCTGGTGCTCGACTTGGTGATCGCCGCGGTGGTCAAGGCGCTGTTCCACGGCAGCCTGCGCGTTGACGAGGCCGACGAGGCGCTGGGCTTGGATGCGAGTCAGCACGGCGAGAGCGCGTATCCCTCCTTCTCGGGACTTGACTAGCGGCTTCCCCAGGCACCGCACCTTGGGTTTCAAACCGTCGCTTGCGTACAAAAGTACGCGGCGCTCCTCTTTCAACCCAATCTGCGGCACCTGGGAAACCCGCGTCTCATGTAAAGGGATACGTTGATTATTGAGAGGAATTCATTATGAAAAAGATCACGGCTATCGTGCGCCAGGAAAAGCTTGAGGTTCTTAAAGATGCGCTGTTTGCTGCCGATGTTCGCGGCATGACTATCAACCAGGTGCAGGGCTGCGGTGCACAGCATGGCTGGAAGGAATACGTGCGCGGCAACGAGTTGCTTGTCAACACGATCCCTAAGGTGCAGTTCACCCTTATCTGCGCCGAAGAGCACGTCGATGGCATTGCCGACATCATCTGCAACGCCGCCCGCACCGGAGCCGTCGGCGATGGCAAGATCTGGGTCGAGCCGGTCGAGGAAGTCATCCGCATCCGTACCGGCGAACACGGCCCCGCCGCGGTGTAGGACAATCTTTCGCCTGACGGGCGCGCCTCTCTCGGGGCGCGCCCGTTCTCGTCTACAATATCGTGCAGACGAAGGAGAGGCGTATCCATGATCAAGATGTTTGCGAGTGACTTAGACGGAACGCTGCTGAACGCCCTGCACGAGGCGGATGGGACCATCCGCCGTGCCATTCGCGAGCTGACCGAGGCTGGCCTGCATGTGGTTCCCGCGACCGGACGCTCGACGTTGCCAATCGGCGAGCATGGCTTTACAGGTCTGGCACTCGACGCCTGCTGCTCCAACGGATCCATCGTGCGCAACAGCCACGGCGAGGTGCTCAAGACCTGGACCATCGACCCGCAGGTTACCGAGGAGCTGCTCAAGGCGTTTCCGAACATTTGCTTCGACTGCTCCACGCCCGACGGCATGTTCTCGAGCGGTTCGTTCGAGATGCACCAGGCGGGCTTTAAGAAGGACAGCCCTATCAAGCGCATCGTGATGCACGGCATGCGCGCGCGTGGCGGGTATCACGAGGAGCAGTATTTCGATCAGTCAATCGGCGACATCCTGCGCCACGATGTGTGTAAGATCAACTGCCGCGTGACCTCGCCCGAGCTGGAGCGCGACCTTAAGGCATATTTGGCCGAGCGCTCGGACCGTGTAGTCAACGCGCCGTTTGACCCGGTGATGTTCGAGATCACGGACGCGGCGTGCAACAAGGGCGAGAGCGTGGCCTGGCTGGCGGGCTACTACGGTATTGCCGAGGACGAGGTTGCGGTCTACGGCGACGGCGGCAACGACATCGCCATGCTCAAGCGTTTCCGTCACAGCTATGCCACCAAGAATGGCAGTGACGCGGCCAAGGCCGCCGCGAGCGCGACTATCGGCAGTTGCATGGTCCACGCCGTCCCCAAACACATGCTCGCCACCATGCACAAGCAAAACTCCCGCACTGTCATCGAATAATGTGACAAAGGGACAGCCCCTTTGTCACAGGTGACGCTGGTCTCTTGAAATGCGAACAAACATTCGCATATCTAACTGCGCTTTGATAGAATTGATACTGTTGGCGGCAGTTCCATGTGCCGGGCAACGCCCTCCATCTGATGGGAGGTGATGCCCATGACCGATCTGATTGATTTTGTGAGACTTCTGACCGCTTTGGTCTCGCTCCTCACGGCGCTTACCGGGCTTACCGAGGCACTCAAGCAGCGTTCGAAGCACAAAAAGACGATATGAGAAAGCCATTTGGGTTGCCTCCCCCGCGGCGCAGCTTCTTTCCGCGGGCTCGGGATGCCACAATGGGCTTTGAGTATCGGCCCGTGCGGTAGCCCTTACCGCACCTGCGGGGAGGAGGCTTCCCATGCCCCATGTTACCTCCATCGGCCTGGACGTCCACGCGCGATCGGTCGCCGCCGCGGCGTTCAACCCCTTCACCGGCGAGGTGGTGCACCGTGACTTCGGGACGGACGCCGCCGAGATCGCGGAGTGGGCCCTCGGGTTCGAGGGGCCCAGGGCCTGCTACGAGAGCGGCCCCACCGGCTTCCACATGGCGCGCGAGCTGCGCGCGCTCGGCCTCGACTGCGCCGTGGCCGCCGTCTCCAAGATGCAGAGGCCGGCGGCTGACGCGCGCCGCAAGAACGACCGGCGCGACGCCGAGTTCATCGCCCGCATGCTCGCCACCCATGTTAGCGTCAATGTATTTTTCACCATTTTCACCAACGTATTTCACCATTTCCGCCAACGCGGATGCGCCAGATTCGCCAACGCGGAT
>ERZ772867.1101-NODE-1101-length-32923-cov-4.056499_pt1 | contig 32923 bp, 32 predicted proteins | sample MGYA00511341_ERZ772867 | MGnify/ENA primary metagenome ERZ772867 (study PRJEB29015, sample SAMEA2737707) | human gut metagenome | biome: human gut; feature: human-associated habitat; material: faeces | place: China | collected 2012 ... | reverse complement strand
TTTAATTAATAAAAAAAATAATGTATTAATAGAAAATAATATGCTGATTCATGACAATATGAATGTAGGATATTTATGCGATTTGAAAGTACAATTTCCTAATGATATAGGAAAAAATATAAATATCAAGTTATTTAAAATGATATGCAAAATTAATATAACAAATGAGTTTATTGTAGAATCAAATAAATGGTTTGAATATGTAAAAAATAATAAAGGAAAAGTTTTTTATTTAAACACATATAGCTTTAATAAAATTGAGAAATGTAATGAGATTATAATTCATGATATAAAAAAATATATAGAAATTTTGTTAGAGATAGATTGGATTTTACGAAATCCTAAAGCTACTACAATAAAATATGATTCATTAGGAAGAATTATTTCAAAAGATAACAGAAAAAATTTTAGTGAATTCGAGAAGTATAAGGCGTATGAAGATTTTTTTAAACAAATCAATGATATCGATAACACATTTAAACATGCATTTGTTAATGATATAGAAACATTTTTTGGAAGAGAAAAAAATTGTATAACTGTTATAAAATCCAAGAAAGAGAATAAAGAACAAAAAATTAATGAGGGAAAAGAAATATTATATATTATACTGGACGATATGATTAAACAATTTAATGATTTTTTTAGGTTTTCGATAGATAATATAAATAAAATTATTTCAGAAATCGAGGTGTAGGCAATGAGCAAAATAGAAGAATTAATAAAAAAACTATGTCCTAATGGAGTTGAATATAAAACACTTGGAGAACTAGGGAGATTTTATGGTGGAATAACAGGAAAATCTAAAGAAGATTTTAAAGATGGAAATGCAAAATTTATAACATATAAAAATGTCTATGAAAATATTTCGTTAAAACTTGATGTTGAAGATAAAGTGAAAATTAGTGAAAAAGAAAATCAAAGAACATTAGAATATGGTGATATAATTTTTACAGGTTCATCAGAAACACCAAATGAATGTGGTCTTTCTTCTGTAGTAACAGAAAAAGTAGAAGAAAAATTATATTTAAATAGTTTTTGTTTCTTTTTTAGAATGAATAATAAAGAAATTTTAAATCCTGATTTTGCCAAGCATTTATTTAGGTCTTCTAATTTAAGATATCAAATTGGAAAAACAGCAAGTGGAGTAACAAGATTTAATGTATCTAAAAAAGCAATGGAAAAAGTCAGAATTCCTGTACCTCCGTTGGAGGTACAATGCAAAATTGTCCATATTTTGGACGATTTCACGTTACTTTCAGCAGAGCTTTCAGCAGAGCTGAAAGCAAGACAAAAACAATACGAATATTATAATTGCAATCTTTTAAAATTTGAAAATATACCATATTACACCTTAGAAGAATTGTGTGATATAGTTGATTATAGAGGAAAAACTCCTAAAAAAACAAATGAGGGAATATTTCTAGTTACAGCTAAAAATATCAGAAAAGGTTATATTGATTATGAAAAATCCCAAGAATTTATTTCAGAACAAGATTATGCTGAAGTAATGCGTAGAGGAATGCCTAAAGTTGGAGATGTTTTAATAACTACAGAGGCACCTTGTGGAAATGTTGCACAAGTAGATGATGAAAATATTGCTTTAGCACAAAGAGTTATTAAATACAGACCTAAAGACAATCGTTTGGATAGTACTTTTTTTAAATATATTTTATTGGGAGAGGAATTTCAAACAAAATTGAATGGCAAAGCTACTGGAGGAACTGTTAAAGGAATTAAAGGTAGTATATTACATAAACTAACAATACCACTTCCAAGTATTGAAGAACAAAGGAAAATAGTAAAGATATTAGATAGATTTAATAAATTATGCAATGATATTTCGGAAGGATTACCAGCTGAAATTAATGCAAGACAAAAACAATATGAATATTATAGAGATAAAATACTTACATTTAAAATGATTGGAGATTGATAATGAATAATAATTTAAAAATTGGTTTTTCCGAATCATTAAAAGAACAGGATACAGAAAGTCAAACCTATGGTTGCAGGGCAAATAACCCTAATATATGCAAAAATAATGGAGTGGATGAAGTTTGCGCATTTGTACGTAGCGATTGTATATGCAAAATTCCATCACGAGCTTGGAAGAAAAAATATAATGAATTAAAAGAAATCGGGTGTAAGAATGAATAAATATAATGTAGTAATGGAAATGAACGATTCCACAGTAGTAACAGAATATGAGCCAGTAAAAAGAAAATCAGACAGCTATCAAAGTGAGCAAGCATTAGAAAATGAATTTATAAGAATGCTTACAGAACAAGGATATGACTATTTAGAAATTCACGATTCAGAATCATTAATAAAAAATCTTCGTACTCAACTAGAAATAGTAAATGATTATAAATTTACAGATAGTGAATGGGATAGATTTTTCAATGATTCTATTGCAAATAGTAATGATGGAATAGTTGAAAAGACTAGAAAAATACAAGAAGATAATATTCAAGTTTTAAAAAGAGACGATGGAACAAGTAAAAACATAACTCTAATAGATAAAAAATGTATTCATAATAATAGATTACAAGTTATTAATCAGTATGTAGAAAATAGTGGAAACTATGACAATAGATATGATGTTACAATATTAGTAAATGGACTACCTTTAGTACATATAGAATTAAAAAGAAGAGGAGTAGCACTTAAAGAAGCATTTAATCAAATAAATAGATATCAAAGAGATAGTTTCTGGGCAGGAAGTGGATTATATGAGTATATTCAAATATTTGTAATTTCAAATGGTACAAGTACAAAATATTATTCAAATACAACAAGAGAAAGTCATATAAAAGAACAAACATCAACTAGAAATAAAAGTAAAAAAACAAGCAATAGTTTTGAATTTACATCATATTGGGCTGATAGCAATAATAAAGTAATATCTGATTTAGTGGATTTTACAAGAACATTTTTTGCAAAACATACAATTTTAAATATATTAACAAAATATTGTGTATTTACATCAGAAGAATTACTACTTGTAATGAGGCCATATCAAATTGTTGCAACAGAGAGAATATTAAATAGAATTCAAGTAGCAACAAATTATAAGAAGATGGGAACAATTGAAGCAGGTGGATATATTTGGCATACTACTGGATCTGGAAAAACATTAACATCATTCAAAACTGCACAATTAGCAAGTAAATTAGAATATATTGATAAAGTATTATTTGTTGTAGATAGAAAAGATTTGGACTATCAAACAATGAAAGAATATGATAGATTCCAAAAAGGCGCAGCAAATGGAAACAGAAGTACAAAAGTACTTCAAAAGCAATTAGAAGATACAACATCAAAAATAATAGTAACAACAATTCAAAAATTAAGTGAATTTGTAAAAAGAAACAAAAATCATCCAGTATATCAAAAACATGTGGTATTGATATTTGATGAATGTCATCGTTCTCAATTTGGAGATATGCACAAAATGATAGTACAAAACTTCAAAAATTATCATTTATTTGGATTTACTGGAACACCAATATTTGCAAAAAATGCAGGAAGAACAACAAATCCAGACTTTTGCACAACAGAGCAAGCATTTGGAGAAAAATTACATACATATACAATAGTAGATGCTATAAACGATGGAAATGTATTACCATTTAGAATTGATTATATAAATACAATAAAAGCCAAAGAAGGAATGACCGATAAAGAAGTAGAGGCAATAAATACAGAAGAAGCACTATCATCACCAGAGAGAGTATCAAATGTAGTTTCATATATAATAGAACACTTTGATCAGAAAACAAAAAGAAACTCATTTTATGATTTAAAAGGACAAAGAGTAAATGGATTCAATTCAATGTTTGCAGTAGCTTCAATACCAATGGCAAAAAAATATTATTTGGAATTTAAGAAACAATTAGAAGAAAAACAAAAGGATTTAACAATTGCTACAATTTATTCTTATGCACAAAATGAAGAAGATACTTCGGATGGAATATTAGATGATGAAGGATTTGAAACAGATTTATTAGATAAAAGCTCAAGAGAATTTTTAGACTTTGCAATAAACGAATACAATAAAAAATTCAAGACAAACTTCTCATCAGAAGGAAACGGATTCCAAGACTACTATAAAGATTTATCAGATAAAGTAAAACATAGAGAAATTGACTTACTAATAGTAGTGAATATGTTCTTAACAGGTTTTGATGCTACTACATTAAACACATTATGGGTAGATAAAAATTTAAAACAACATGGACTAATACAAGCTTATTCAAGAACAAATCGTATACTAAATTCAGTAAAAACTTATGGAAACATTGTATGCTTTAGAAACTTACAAGAGGCAACAAATGATGCAATAGCATTATTCGGAGATAAAAATGCAACAGGAATAGTCTTATTAAAATCTTATGAAGATTACTATTATGGATATGAAGACGATAATGGCAAAAAGCAAATAGGATATGAAGAAAGAATAGCAATGCTATTACAAAAATATCCACTAGGAGTACAAATTGTTGGAGAAAAAGCTGAAAAAGACTTTATAGTATCAATAGGAAATATATTAAGATTAAGAAATATATTATCATCATTTGATAAATTTGCAGGAAACGAAATATTAACTGAAAGAGATTTTCAAGACTACACAGGAATGTATGTTGATTTATATCAAAAATATAAACAAAAAGATGATGGAGAAAAAGAAAGCATAAAAGATGATATAGTATTTGAAATGGAACTTGTAAAACAAGTAGAAGTAAACATAGACTACATTTTAATGCTAGTTGCAAAATATCATCAATCTAATTGTGAAGATAAAGAAATACTTGGAACTATTGACAAAGCTATAAAATCAAGTTTAGCATTACGTTCAAAGAAAGAATTAATAGATGGATTTATTTCAAAAATAAATGCAGATACAAATGTTATGGATGATTGGGGAAAATTCGTAAAAGAACAAAAAGAAATAGACTTAAAGAAAATAATTAATGATGAAAACTTGAATGAAGAAGAAACTAGAAAGTTTTTAGATAATGCTTTTAGAGATGGACAAGTTAAAACAAATGGAACAGATATAGAAAAAATATTGCCACCTATGAGAAGATTTGGCGGAGGTAATAGGGCAAAGAAAAAGAAAAATATAATAGTTAAAGTTAAGAAGTTTTTTGAAAAATATTTTGGACTTGGAACTGCCGATAGAAATGATGATGGCTTTGAGTATAGGGTTACTAATGAGGAAGAAAGTTATGATTTAAATATGGTTGCAGAAGAGGGAGAAGAATATAAACATGAATAAACAAGATATGATGTTATTTGTAAAATTCATGGTAGAAATGGATAAGAAACTCATAGATGAAGATGAAAAATATAATTTATCAAAATCGCAAAAGGAACTTTTAAAGCTGGAACTCGATAAATATTATGAAAAATTTAAAAGAAGTTAATTAAGAATTAGTATAGAACTAAGCTAGAGTTGGTTTGAAGAACAAGATATCGAAGGATTGGAGAAAAGAAAAATGGCAATTTGAAAATTAGAAGAAGTGGATATTAGAGAACTATGGAAACACGAACAATATGATTTTTCAGAATGGTTATCTAAAAAAGAAAATATTGAAAACTTGAATGACATATTAGGATTAACTCTTGTTGATATAAGCAAAGAAACTTATGTTGGCTCATATAGATGTGACCTATTTGCTAAAGATGAAACAACAGGAATAAAAGTTATAATTGAAAATCAATTGGAAATGTCTAATCATGACCATTTAGGAAAAATAATTACGTATGCATCTGGGTTAGATGCAAAAGTTGTTGTATGGATTGTAAAAGAAGCAAGAGAAGAACATAGAAGTGCTATTGAGTGGCTAAATAATAACACAAATAGTAACATTAATTTCTTTTTAATAGAGATTCATGCCTATAAAATAGGAAATTCAGCTAATGCACCTATGTTTCAAATTATTGAACAACCAAATGATTTTATAAAAAATAATAAATCAATAAATAGTAATGAGAGTATGAACAAATCTCAATCTCAAAGAATGGAGTTTTGGAACCAATTTAATGAAATTCTTATTAAAAGAGGAAAACCTTTTAATGTTAGAAAAGCAACAACTGATCATTGGTATAATGTTGCAATAGGAACTAGTGATGCACATATTGATATTACTTTGGTAAATAAGGACTCTGTTATTGGAGTAGAATTATATATAACAGATAATAAGGATTTATTTGATAAATTATATCAAAAGAAAGATGAAATTGAATTAGATTTAGGATTTGAACTTGAATGGAGAAGATTAGATAATAGTAAGGCTTCTAGAATAGTAACTTTTATAAAAGGATTGAACTTTGATGATCATTCAAATTATATTGATTTAATGAATAAAACAATAGACTTAGCAGTTTTAATGCGAGAAATATTTAAGAAATATATCTAATGAAAGAAAACATACGAATTTCGGAAAAGTTTTACAAAAATGTAATATTATATAAAATATTAAAATTGAAAGGAAATATAATGATATATATTACAGGAGATACACATGCTGATTTCAATAGATTTTTAACTGATAAATTTCCAATTCAAACAGAAATGAACAAAGATGACTATGTAATAATATGTGGTGATTTTGGTAGAGTTTGGACATTTGAAAAAGAAAATGTCCAAGAGAAGTATTGGCTAGACTATCTAAACGAAAAGAATTTTACAACATTATTTGTAGATGGAAACCATGAAAATTTTACAAGATTATATGATTATCCAGTAGAAGAGTGGCATGGAGGCAAAGTACATAAAATAAGAGATTCAGTATTACATTTAATGCGTGGAGAAATTTTTGATATAGATAATAGAAAGTTTTTCACATTTGGTGGAGCGAGATCACATGACATACAAGAAGGCATATTAAATTTAGATGAAGAAGAAAAGATATATAATTATCGAAAAAGAGGAGCATATTTTAGAATAAGAGATTTTTCATGGTGGGATTTAGAACTCCCAACTGAAGAAGAAATGCAAAATGGAATAAAAAATTTAGAAAAAGTAAATTATAAAGTTGATTATATTATCTCTCATTGCTGTCCAACAAGTGTACAAGCAATACTTAGTGGAGACAGTTTTAAGAAAGATTATCTGACAGATTATTTACAAGAAATTTCAGAAAAATGCGAATTCAAGAAATGGTTTTTTGGGCATTATCATGATAATAAGCAAGTTAATGATCAATATACATTACTTTATGGAAATATAATTCCTATAGAGCATAAAAGTATCTTTAAGTAGGATGGTTAAAGATAAAATTTTACGAATATTTACAATTGAAAAAAATTTATAATAATATACAATAGAAAAAATAAGTATTAATATCGGTAAATCCCTGGACAAAGAATCTTCAATATAATATAATATATTATATACTATTGTATTAGGAGGAAAATATGAATAAACCAGTAGTGTTAGATATATTTTGTGGTGCGGGACGGAATGTCAGAAGGATTTATTCAAGCAGGATTTAATGTTTCATTTGCATCAGATATTAATAAAACTGCAGAGTTAACATATGTTAATAGGCATAAACAGCTTGGTTATCCGGTGAAATTTGCTTGTATGGATATAAAAGAGTTTTCTAAAAAAGAGTTTTTAAAAAATTTTATAGGAAATACAAAAATTGATGTTGTATGCGGAGGACCACCATGTCAAGGGTTTAGCTTAGCTGGCAAAAGATCTAAAGATGATCCACGAAATTTATTAGTAAAGCATTATATACAAGTTATAAGTGTTGTAAAGCCTAGATATTTTGTTATGGAGAATGTAGAAGGAATATTATCATTCGAACTTGACAATTTTGAAGGTTTGAATAAAGATGTATATAAAAAAACACTAGTTATTGATATATTAAAGAAAGAATTTGATAATATTGGATACAAAATAAAGTACAAAGTTTTAGTAGCTTCGAACTATGGAGTTCCACAACAAAGAAGAAGGGTAGTTTTTTTCGGATTTAAGAAAACAGAAAAAAAGATACCAGAATTTCCGGAAGGAAATAAAGATAAAATAACAGTTAAAGAAGCTATTGGTGATTTGGAATTCTTAAATGATAATGAAGAGACAGAAGAATATAAAATTGAGGCTTTTTCTCAATATCAAATTGAATCAAAAAGAGGTAGAACTATTGGAGCAGATGAACATACTATAAATTCTGTATCCCTAAAAAATCATAAATCAAGTAGACATACAGAACTTACAAAAGAAAGGTTTGCATTATTAAAACAAGGCGAAACACTAAAAGATTTATTTAGTAGACTATCAAAAAAAGATAAAGAAAAGTATGCCACACGAAAAAACATATGTAGAAAAATAAAGGAAAATGATTTATCACCAACAGTAGTTACATTACCGGATGATTTAGTACACTATTCTAAAAATAGGATAATGACAGTTAGAGAACTAGCAAGATTACAATCTTTTGATGATAGCTTTGAATTTTTAGGAAAGAGAACTACAGGAGGAAAAGAAAGAAAAAAGGAACTACCACAATATACACAAGTTGGAAATGCAGTTCCACCATTATTAGCTAAAGCAATAGCAGAAGAAATAATGAAAGTATTAAAATAGAAAAGGGTGAAATATGATGAAACAAAAAGATTTACATTTTAAAGTAAGTTCAGGACTTAAAAATTTAATTGGTAGAGAATTAATTACAGATCAATACATAGCTATATTTGAGTTAGTTAAAAATGGATATGATGCAGGAGCAAGTAAAGTAGATGTAATATTTGAAAATACCAAAACAATAGACGATGCAAAGATACGTATAGTTGATAATGGAAGTGGCATGTCGCTGGATGATATTAATAATAAATGGCTTTTTGTTGCATTTTCAGAAAAAAATATAAAAAAGGTTGATAATGGGAGAACTTATGCAGGAGCAAAAGGAGTAGGTAGATTTTCTTGTGATAGATTGGGTTCTAAATTGATACTTACTACAAAGAAGAAAGGTTATCCAACTGAAAAAATAATTATAGAATGGGATAAATTTGAAGAAGATACTGAAAAATTAATGATGGAAATACAAGTACAGCATGAAACTGTTAAAGATTGTGAATATATAAAAGAGAGTGGAACAGTTTTAGAAATATCAAATTTACATGATGTATGGGATAGAAATTCATTAATACATTTAAAACGTTCACTTGAAAAATTGATTGACCCAAATCAAAATATAGTAGATAAAAATTTTAATATTGAATTAAAAGCAGAAGATGAAATTGCAGAAGATTTATTAAAAAATAATGATTATAATAAAATTGTTAATACTAATATAAAAAATACAGTATTTGAGACACTAGTAAAAAAGACAATTAAAATTAATGCTGAAGTAAAAAGAGATATCATAGGAATTCAATTAGCAGATAGGGATACAAGAATATATAGTATAAAATTAAGTAATACATATGAAATAGATAATATAAGTATAGAAATATATTTTTTAAATGAATTGGCAAAAAAAAATTTTAAAGCTAAAATGGGAATAAGTTGTAAAGATTATGGTTCTATATTTATGTATAGAAATGGATTTAGAGTTTATCCATTTGGGGAACCTGGTGATGATCAATTTGGATTAGATCAAAGAAAGAATCAAGGATTTAAAAGATATTTAGGAACGAGAGAATTATTAGGTAGAATAGAAATAAAAGGAGATGGAATTGGATTCAAAGAAACTACTTCTAGAGATGGAGGTTTTATAAAAACAAAAGAGTATGATAACCTTAAAAATTTAGTTATTTATGAAGTATTAAGAAGATTAGAAACATACATAGTAGAGGTTATTGAATGGGGTGTAGATTCAGAAGTATTAGAAGATAATTCAATTAATAATATACAAAAGTATTTAAGTAAAATATCAAACGGAAAAAACAAGAATATTATAGAAGTTGACTATGATAATGATATCTTAAAAGAACTTGAAAAAAGGTCAAGTAAGAGCATAAATAAAAGCATAAAAGATATAAAAGAAATTGCTATAGAAAGAGAAGATAAGACGCTTTATCAAAAAGTGGATAGTTTAGGTAAAGAGTTCGAAGAAAAGAAAAAGGAAATAGAATCTAAAGATGAAATAATAGAAAATAAAACTGAAGAAATAGAACAAGTAAAAGCTCAAAAATATTTTTTAACAAATACTATAGGAAAAGACGTAAAAGAATTTATGGTTTTACAACATCAAATTGCTAGGTGTTGTGATACAATAGAAAAAGGTACTAATAAAATTACAGAAATATTAAGAAAAGAAAATATATCAAAGGAAGATATAGAAAGAGCCAAAAAAGCAATAGCATCTATAGGAAAAGAAAATGAAATAATTCTTATGGCATCAGATACAATAACTAATGCTAATTATAATAGTGAATTTAAAAAAATAAAAGTTGATTTGGTGCAATATATTGCAGAATATATTGAAAATGTATATAATGCATCTCAATCACATAGACAAATAGTAAAGGTAGAAGTAGAAGATAATATAGAATTTATTAAAGAAATATCACCGCTTGAAGTATCTATAATATTTAATAATCTATTTAGCAATGCTATAAAAGCAAATGCTACCAGAATTAAAGTAATAATAACAAAGAATAATACACAATTATATATACGAGTACTTGATAACGGCATTGGAATTAAAGAAAAAGATAAAGATTATATTTTTGATTTTGGATATACAACAAGATTTAAAGGTACTGGATTAGGTTTATATCATACAAAAGAGATTATAAAAGAATTAAATGGAGAGATATACTATAATGATGAAAATAGAAATGAAACAGAATTTGTAATAAAGGTGGGACAATAAATGAGAATAAATTACAATATCCTTTGGTTAGATGATGATAAGACATTCCTTGATAATGGTAGAGAGGATGACATTAAAGAATATTTGCAAAATAAAGGTTTTAACCCTCATATACAACACTATTATAGTGTAAATGATGCAGAAAAAAATAGAGAAAATTATGATAGTTATGACTTAATACTTTCTGATTTTAATTTAGACCCAACTAAAACAGGTGCATTTTTTATTAATTTGATAAGAAGAAAAAATATCATCACAGAAATATTGTTGTACTCAGCTAATGATATTGATACTAATAAAATTATTAATGATTACGGATATTTAAACAGAGTAACAATTTGTGCAATTAGAGACTTTGATGAAACGATAACAAAATTAATAGATATTACAATAAGAAAAACACAAGATATAAGTAGCCTTAGAGGGCTTATTATGAGTGAGACTACTACAATAGATAATTACATTGAAAAGATAATTTTAGAGATATCCAATATTTCAGAATTTAAAAATATAGTATTAAATTGTAAAATTGATAAAACTGGAACTATAAGAGAAAATTTAGTGAAAAAGTTTAAATTAATAGACTCTAAAAAATATGGACAAGTATATAAGGATGATATGTTATTTTCGGCTAAACCTAAATACGATTTATTATGTGATATTATAAACAAAATTAGCGAAAATGATGAAAAATTACAAGAAATATTGAAGAGGATAAGCAATTATGATGAAATTATAAAAATAAGGAATGAGTTTGGTCATTGTGAGCAAATAGTTAGACAAGATGGTACAGAATACTTAAAAGTTAAAAAAGATATTGAAAAAGAATATGATGAACAAGAATGCATTAACCTAAGAAAAAGTATAAGAGAATATAATTTAGTACTTGAGGAATTATATGAATATATTGTAAGAATGAAAGAGAAATCAACAGAATTAACTACAATGAAAAGTAGCTAATATTATCAATTACATAGCAAAAGGCGAGAATTAACTCGCCTTTTAAAGTGCAATTTTATATTTTAAAGTGCAAAATCTGCACTTTAAAATGAAAAAATATTATTACAACAACCCATAATCAGTTGTACACCATCTACAAATCCATTCCTATAATACTTCTCATTCCAATAATCAATATAATCCATAAAATTCTCATCAAGAAAACCAAGTTGTTTTTGAACATATTTCCTATCTTTTTTAGGAACACGTTTTAAAATCCTTTCAGAAATCTCATCAAAATAAATATGATGTTTTCTATCCTCATCACAAGTCAAAGAACATAATTCTTCCTCTCTAAAACTTAACCAATCTTTTAAAATATCCTCATTAACTTCTCTAAAATTATTCATAAATAAAAACCTCCATTTTTATAAATTTTAAAATTTAACACATCAAAACACAATAAAACTTGCAAATACAAACTTAAAAATTCATTGAAATTTCATGTATTTGATGTCTCAAAAAACTGGGTACAAATTGGGGACAATCGTTGCAAAAAAGTACAAAATTTAACCTAATTCATAATCACACCAATTTGCCATAACCCTATTAAAACTAATAAAAACTCGAGTTAACAAAATTTCTCAAAAATACTTATTAAATTCTCATAACCCGAAGGTCGTGAGTTTAAGGCTTACGATGCAACCAATTAAGCTCATAGTGCTAGATGTTTTATTTTTTTGAGAAAAGGTGCTATAATATCCACAGAAAGAACAACAAACATGCAGAAAAATTTAAAATGTCAAAAGAAATTAGAATTTTTAGCACAAATAAAAAATAATAAACAACTAAATTTTTTCTAGTAGATAATGAAAAGAGGTATAGGAGAAAAAATATGCAAATAAATTATATTGAAAAAACTCCAATAGCTACTGAATTTAATATGCTAACAGAATCAGTAGGTTGGGGAACGAGAGAAAATAATATTATAGAAGAAGCTTTAAGAAATACATTATACTCACTTTGTGTTTACGATGGCAATAACCTAATTGGGTATGGAAGAATTATTGGAGATAAAACAATATTTTTATATATACAAGATATAATGGTAATTCCAGAATATCAAGGTAAAAAAATAGGAACAGGTATAATGAACAAATTAATAGAAAAGATTAATGAATATAAGAAAATGAATCCAGAAATAAGAACATATTTAGGAGCATCAAAAGGAAAAGAAAGTTTTTATGAGAAATTTGGATTTGTATCAAGACCTAATGAAGAACTTGGTGCAGGAATGATTTTGTATGATAAATAGGAAATGATATAAAAGATTAGCTAAGGAGGTAATTGTTTTGGAATATTGTATGTTAGAAACTGCAAGTGACGATAAAAATGAAATAAACAAAATTGCAAAGGAATTACTAGATAAAAAACTAGTTGCTAGTTGCCACATAATAGAAAGTGAGAGCAGTTGGAATTGGAATAATGAAAGAGAAAATTCAAAAGAATACTTACTTCAAATGAAAACTAAGAAAAAATGCCTAAAAGAGATATATGAAACAATTAAAAACATACATAGCTATGAATGCTTTGAGTTTGCGGTATATAATATTACAAGCATAAATGAAGAATATTTAAAATGGATAGATAAGGAGATAAAAAATGGATGAAGATAGACTAAAGCATTCTTTAGCAGTTGCAAGAAAAATGGAAGAAATAGCAAAAACTTTAGGATTAAGTGAGAAAGAAATAAATGATTGCTTTGTTATAGGATTAAATCATGATATTGGTTATGAATTCGTAACTAATAAAATAGAACATAATAAAATTGGTGGGGAAATTTTAAAAAGAAATAAATATAAATATTGGAGAGAAATATATTTTCATGGAGAGATAGACATTGAGTATGAATCTATATATTTGGATATTTTAAATCAAGCGGATATGCAAATAGATAAATATGGAAATGATGTGGGCTATAATAAAAGGTTAGAAGATATAAAAAATAGATATAGAGAGACACCTGAAGTTTATAAAAAGTGTGTTAAATTAGTTGAAAATATAAAAAATAAAAATAATTTTATATAAGAACCAAAAGAAAGAAGAAAGTTTAATGAAAATTAAATTTTCTGCTTTTTGCATTATAGTTCGACAAAATTTGCAATTAAATTATTATATAATTTTTATGTAATTATATTTTAGGGGGAATATAAATATGAAATATAATGGCAAAAAAATTACAATAGTTGTTTTAATTTGTATTTTTTCAGTAGCAATGTGTAATATAACATTTGCACACTCAGGAAGAACAGATTCAAGTGGGGGACACAGAGATAATAATAATAAAAGTGGATTAGGTAGTTATCATTATCATTGTGGTGGACATCCAGCGCATTTACATACAAATGGAGTTTGTCCATATTCATCATCAAGCAAAAATAGCAAGCCAAGTTCATCGACTTCTAGTCAAAAAACTACAACTGTAGAACCAACTATTATTAATGTAGAAGATATAAAAATAAATGAAACTGTCAAAGAAATCAAAGTAGGAGAAAGCAAAATACTGACAGTAACAATAACACCAAACAATTCTACAGACAAAACTATAACATGGAAATCTAGTAATGAAAAAATTGCAACAGTTAGTTCAATTGGAAAAGTGATTGCAAAAAATCCAGGAACAGTAGAAATAACAGCTACAAGTTCGAATGGACTAAGTAATGCTATAAAAATTGTTGTGAAAGAAGACAAAAATAATGTTATAAGAACATCAACAACGAACAAAGAAAAAAACAATATAAATGCAACCAATAAGCAAAAAGGAGAGGATGATGCAGTAGTAGGAGGAATAACTGTTGCTGCTTGTGGAGGAGGGATTGCATATGCATATAAAAAAATGAAAAAAAGAGGAGAAAGAAAATGAGTGATAAATATAAAGCTCCTCCAATAGATATATTAAAGAAATCAGATAATTTAATTAATGAAAAAGAAATAAATGACAAAGCAAATAAAATTAGAAAGACATTTTTGGCTTTTGGGATTCCTATACAAGTGACAAATGTAACGGCTGGTAGATTAATAACAAGATATTGCATAAAACCAAATGAGGGAATCACCATAAGTAAAATAAAAGGTTTAAAGAATGACTTACAATATAATTTAGGTGCGGAAAGAATATCAATTAAACCTATAAAGGAAAAGCAAGTTATTGCAATAGATATTAACAATTTAAAAGCACAGAAATTAAATTTAGGGGATTGTATTGATAATATTGAAAATAAAATGAAAATTCCAATCATAATAGGCAAGGATATGGATGGAAAAATTGTAAAAAAAGATTTAGCAAAAATATCAAATATATTAATTACAGGAACAACTGGTACAGGAAAAAGCAACTTGCTAAGTTCTTTTATAATTGACATTGTATATAATTGCGATCCAATAGAAGTTAAGTTAATGCTAATAGATACAAGACTGGTTAACTTTAGGAGATTTAATGGAATATCGCATTTGCTAATACCGACAATTACAAATATTGAGGAAGTTAAAAATGTGTTAGAGTGCCTAGAACAGGAAGTATGTAATAGATATGAAATGTTTGAGAAAGAAAATGTTAATAACTTAGATGAATATAATAAAAAGGCTCAAGATAAGTTACCTGAAATAGTAGCAATTATTGAAGATTTTGGGGATTTAATGCTTTATGATAGAAAAGAAATTGAAAGAGATATATTAAAAATAATTAATTTGTCAAGAGCGGCGGGAATATGTTTAATTATTTCTACAGCAAGGTCTTCTACTGATATAATAACGGGAGAAATAAAAAATAATATACCAATAAGACTTACTTTTAGACTTCCTGCACAAATAGATTCTAAAACGGTTATAGATACAAAGGGAGCGGAGGAATTATTAACATGTGGAGATTCACTTTTTATAGGAGAAGAGGGGCATAAATTAGAAAGAATACAGACTCCGTATATAAGTGACGAAGAAATTGATGAGAGTATAAGATTTATAAAGGAAAATAATGAATGTAAATATGACGAAAATTTGTTAAAAACAATGAAAGAAATAGAAGAGAGAAAAAATAATTATTATAATGAGCATGAAGAAGACGAAAAAGATGATCCTCTTTTGGAAGAAGTAGAAAAAATGTTAATTGATATGGATGAAATATCAGCATCCAATGTCCAGAGAATGCTTAAAGTAGGATATATCAGAGCATCAAAAATTATCGATCAGCTAGAAGAAAAAGGATTGATTTCTGAATACAGAGGAAGTCAAACGAGACAAGTGTTGTATAGAGAACTAGATATAGAAAGTGAAAATAATGAAATAGAAAGTAAAAATTTAGAAAAAAACATAACAAAAGGAAAAAAACAAAAGGATAGTATATTTAATAAATGGTGGTTTTGGATATTAACTATAATTTTTGTTATGATAATCATTGGAAATATGTAAAATTTTAAAAGCCTTTTTGAATAGAGAGAAAACAAAAAAAATTAAAAAAATTAGCACTCTCCTCTTGACATTGCTAAAAAGTGATGTATAATATACTTGCAACAGGGAAAAATAACATTAAAGTACATATGTGCAACCTATTTTGGGTATCAACACATAAAAATTTTAAAAGGAGGAATGACTTATGATGATGGTACCAAGAAGAAATGGATTTGATATTTTTGATGAGGTTTTCAATGATCCATTTTTCACAAAAAAAGAAAGCAAATTAATGAAAACTGATGTAAGAGAAAAGGATGGAAATTATGTACTAGATATTGATCTTCCAGGTTATGACAAAAATGACATTAAAATAGAATTAACAGATGGATATCTAACAGTTACAGCAAGCAGAACAGAACATAAAGAAGAAAAAGAAAAACACAATAAATATATTCATCAAGAAAGATTCTTTGGAGAATGCTCAAGAAGCTATTATGCAGGAGAAAATGTAAAAGAAGAAGATATTAAAGCAAACTTCAAAAACGGAACACTAGAAATTACATTCCCTAAAGAAGAGAGTAAAAAACTAGAAGATAAAAAGTATATACAAATTGAAGGCGAATAAAAAAGGACCTCATTTGGCAAAAGCTAGATGAGGTTTTATTTTTTTACAAAAAAGAGAACATTTTTTCGCAAAAACTATTGACATTAGAAAAATAAAGCAATAGAATATATACGAACAAACATTTGGAGGAAATAATATGATATCAACATTGCATATTAAAAATATTGGAATTATAGATGATTTATCAATAGATTTTAACGAAGGATTAAATATTTTAACAGGAGAAACGGGAGCCGGAAAAACATTAATAATACAATCTCTAGAAATAATTTCTGGTGGAAGATTTTCAAAAGAAATAATAAGAAAAGGTGAAAATTACTCATTAGTTGAAGCAAGCATTTATTTACCAGAGAGTGAAATTTCAGAAGATGGAAATATAATAATTTCTAGAGAGATATATTCAAATGGAAGAAATACATGTAAAATAAATGGCAAGTTAGTAACAGTTAGTGAATTAAAAAAAGTTATGAGTAAAATAATAGATATTCACGGACAACATGATAATCAAAATTTATTAGACAATTCAAATCACATATCATATTTAGATGACTTTGCAGGGAAAGAAATACATCCAATAAAAGCACAATATTCAGAGCTTTTTGATGAGTATAATAAAATAAAAAATGAATTAGAAAACAACTATGGAAACGAAACAGAAAAAGAAAGAAAATTAGATTTATTAAAATATCAGTTAAACGAAATAGAAACAGCTAATTTAAAAGAAACAGAAGAAATAGAATTAAATGAAAAACATACAGCAATGGTAAATAGTGAAAAACTTAAAGAAAACTTGCAAATTATAGATGACAATTTAAATAATAATGCAATAGAAGGAATTTCTAATGCAATAAGATGTTTCGAAAAAATAGAAAACTGTGGAGAGATATACAAAGAAAAACTAGCAGAATTAAAAAACATATATTATGAAATTCAAGAAACTAGCAGAGATATCTACTCATTAAAAGAAGATGCAGAATATGATCCATATCAAATGCAAGAAATAGAAAGAAGATTAGATACAATATTCACAATGAAAAGAAAATATGGAAATTCAATTATCGAAATATTAGAATACAAAGAGCAATTAAAAAACGAAATTGAATTAATAGAAAATGCAGATGAAATAAATAACAAATTAAAAATAAAATTAAAAGAAATAGAAGCAAAAATGGATAAACTATGTTTAGAAATGAGTAATATAAGGAAAAAATATGCTACTATTTTAAATGAAAAAATAAACAATGAATTAAAAAGTTTAGAAATGGTAAATGCTAAATTTAATGTTAATGTAAATAAAATAGAAAACCAAAAATATAATAAAAACGGATTAGATGAAGTTATATTTATGATTTGTACAAATATAGGAGAGGAAGAAAAAGAACTAACAAAAATTGCTTCAGGTGGTGAAATGTCTAGAATAATGCTTGCAATAAAAACAGTTATTGCAAATACAGATAAAGTTGGAATATTAATATTTGACGAGATAGACACAGGAATAAGTGGAAAAGCAGCAAAAGCAGTTGCAGACAAAATGAAATTGATTGCAAAGAACCATCAAATAATTTGTATAACGCATTTAGCTACAATTGCGGCAAAAGGAGACTACAATTATTATATATTTAAACAAATAAATAACGGAAAAACTACAACAAATGTTGAACTATTAAATGAAGAAAAAACAATACAAGAAATTGCAAGAATTTCTAATGGAGAAATAACAAAAGTTGCAATTCAAAACGCAGAAGAGTTAAGAAAACTAGCCTGTGCAGTATAATATAAAACAACAAAACCCTCAGAAATGAATCTGAGGGTTTTAAAATTATAACAATATTTTTTAAAATAAAATCATTTTAAGAAACTCTTAAAACAGCTTTTCTAATTCTTTGTTGTTTCTTATATTTTTCGTAAGAATTTAAAGCAAATTCCAAAGCATTTTTATATGCGTTAGAATTTTGTTTATATTGCATCTTGCAAAATGCCTGTAAAATTGTTGTATCAATAATTTCTTGATTATATTGATAAATATCTGGATTTACAGTTAAGACTTTTTTTGAGCATTTATAATAAGAATCTTTTAATCTTTGAATTTTATAATCATCTGGAGCAAACTTAAAAATATGTCTAGCAAGTTCCAAAGAATATTCCAAATTTTTGACTGCAACTTCATCATATAATTTTTTTATTGCAGAATTTATAATTTCCATATTATCTACATTTTTATATTTTGCAGGTAAAAATAAACAAAATTCAGAGTCATTTTGAACAAGATCAATAGAAGAAGATTTTACATATTTAATGTTAAGTTTGTAACTGCTTCCTAATAAGCTAATAGCTAGATATGACTTACTTTTAACAGTTTTACTAAAATTAATTATACCCATAAAAACCCCTCCCAAACAAAACAATGTTCGCTACTGTGAAATTATTTTACATCAACTAAAAAAACATGTCAACTATTTTAAACAAAAAATATAAAATTGTGATATAATATTTTAAAACAAAAAGGAGATGTTATTATGGAAAGAGAAAAAGCAGTAGAATTATTAAAAAAATATAATAAAGAAGAATTTCATATAAGGCATGCATTAACTGTAGAAGCAGTTATGAGATATTTTGCTAAACAAAAAGGATATGACGAGGATTTTTGGGGAATAGTTCGGTTTATTGCATGATGTAGATTTTGAATGTTATCCAGAAGAACATTGCAAAAAAGCTCCAGAATTATTAAAGGAAATAGATGCAAGTGATGAATTAATACATGCTGTGTGTAGTCATGGATATGGAATATGTTCTGATGTAGAACCAACACACGAAATGGAAAAAATATTATTTGCAACAGATGAACTTACAGGATTAATATGGGCAGCAGCAAAAATGAGACCATCTAATAGCACAAAAGATATGGAAGTTTCAAGTTTAAAGAAAAAGTTTAAAGATAAAAAATTTGCAGCAGGTTGTTCAAGAGATGTAATAAAAGAAGGGTCAGAAAAGCTAGGTTGGGAATTAAATGATTTGTTTGAACAAACAATACTTGCAATGAGAGAAAGTGAAGATTTAGTAAATAAAGAAATGGAAGAAATATAAAACCAAAAGGTATCTCTACAAAGAGATACCTTTTCATTTTTTAATTATATACTATCACCTTTTAACATAGTTCTAATAGTATTATACAGATATGGCTTAAACTCATCAATAGGCATTGGGTCATTATACAAAATAGAATTAAAGCAAGTAGAACTTGCAAGTTCTATAATCATAAACAAAACAACATCTGGATTTTTAATATTAATTTTGTTTTCTTCTATTCCTTTTATAAATAAAGAGCGAAGACCATCTTTGTTATCATCTAATGTATTATAAATTTTAAATACAGTATTACTTTTAATTCCCCAAGACAAATTTTTAGAAATAAACTTAAGCAATGCAGGAAATTTAGTAAGTTCATCTATAACATAATTTATTATATAAATAATTTGATCAGAAAAATTACTTATATAGTTTTTTCTTAAATTTTCTAGTGCATCACAAAATAATTTGTGAGATTTTTTTGCAACAAGAATATCTCTCAACTCATACTTATCTTTAAAATATAAATAAAAAGTACCTTTTGCAACATTTGCATTATCTACAATATCTTGTATAGATGTGTTTTGAATACCTTTTTCGGTGAACAACTTAAAGCCGGTATCTAGCAATCTATTTTTTTTATTTTCCTTAGTTTCTTGAATACTCAATTTAATCACCACATATATTATTATTGCATAAAATGACCAGCAGGTCAATTAAAAATGAAAAAATATTTATAATTTCTACATGCAACACCCGGCTTCTCACATAAATCAAATAAATTTTAATAAAAATATTGACTAACGGTCATAATGGTGTTACAATATAAAAATGACCGGTAGTCATAAAACGAAAGGAGAGATAATATGCTAAAATTTGGAGAGTTTATATGTAAGCATAAAAAAATAATTTTAGTAATTTCAATACTTTTACTAATTCCTTCAATATTAGGAATAAAGGCAACAAAAATAAACTATGATATTTTGGTATATTTACCAAGCGACATTGAAACTGTTCAAGGAGAAAATATTCTTTCAGAAGACTTTGATATGGGGGCATTTTCAATAGTAGTTTTGGAAAATATGAAATCAAAAGAGATAGCAAAACTAGAAACAGAAGTTAAAAAAATACAAGGAGTAGAAAATGTAGTAAGTATTGTAGATGCTACAGGAACAAGTATTCCAGTAGAAAGTTTACCACAAGAGGTAAAAGACAAAATATATAAGGATAATACAACATTAATGCTTGTAACATTTAAAGATGCAATTTCATCAGATGAAACAACAAATGCAGTAGAACAATTAAGAAACATGACAGATGAAAGATGCAAAGTAAGTGGAATGACATCAGCATTAATAGACACAAGAGACTTATCAGATAAAGAAGTTGCAATATATGTATTAATTGCAGTAGCTCTATGTATTATAATCCTAGAATTAGCATTGGATTCATATTTGGTTCCAATATTTTTATTGTTAAATATAGGAATAGCAATACTTTATAATATGGGTTCAAATATAATGCTTGGAGAAATATCATATATAACAAAAGCAATAAGTGCAGTATTACAATTAGGTGTAACAACAGACTTTTCTATATTTCTTTACCACAGTTATAAAGCAGAAAAAGAAAAATATTCAAACAATGACGAAGCAATGGCAAATGCAATTGCAAAAACATTAGTATCAGTTTTAGGAAGTTCACTTACAACAATAGCAGGCTTCTTAGCACTATGTAGTATGAACTTAACACTTGGAAAAGATATTGGTATAGTAATGGCAAAAGGTGTTCTATTTGGAGTAATAACAGTAGTAACAGTTTTACCAGCAATGATATTGCAATTTAACAAAGCAATAGAAAAAACATCACATAAAGAAATTTTACCTAAATTCACAGCACTAAAGAACTTTAATATAAAACATTACAAATTAATATTAATAGCTTTCTTAGTTATATTGCCATTTGCAGTATATGGATATACACACACACAAGTTTATTACAATCTAGATAGTTCACTTCCAGAAGAGCTAGAAAGTGTAAGTGGAAACAAAGAATTAAAAGATAAATTTGGAATAGTAGCAACAGAAATGATATTAGTAAATAATGATGTTCCAGATTATAAAGTAAATCAAATGTTAGATGAGATAGAGCAAATTGATGGCATTGATTGGACATTAAGCTATTCAAGAATATCAAAAGCAGTGCCAGAACAAGTGCTTTCAGAAGATTTAACAAAAATATTCCAAAGTGATAAATACAAAATGGTAATAATTAATTCTAAATACGAAGTTGCAACAAATGAGTTAAATTCACAAATGGAAGAAATACAAAAAGTAATAGATAAATATGATCCTAATGCAATACTTGCAGGAGAAGGTCCTCTTATGAAAGACTTAATTCAAGTAAGTGATCATGATTTTAATAGCGTAAATACAGTATCAATAGCAATAATTTTCTTATTAATGTTTGTAATATTTAAATCAATATCAATACCAGTTATATTAATAACAGTAATAGAATTTGCAATATTTATAAACATGGGAATACCAGCATATACAGGAACTGTGCTTCCATTCGTTGCATCAATTGTAATAGGAACAATACAATTAGGAGCAACAATAGATTATGCAATATTAATAACAAACAAATATATAACATTTAGAAAAGACGGAAAAGACAAGAAACAAGCAATAGACGAAGCTTTAGGAACATCAATTTCTTCAATAATAGTAAGTGGTCTATGCTTCTTTGGAGCAACATTTGGAGTTGGTGTTTACTCACAAATAGAAATGATTGGTTCACTATGTTCACTAATGGCAAGAGGTGCAATAGTAAGTACATGTGTAGTAATAACATTATTACCAGCATTCCTAATGCTATTAGATAAAGTAATATGCAAAACAACATTAAAAATGTCAAAAATAAAATAAATGAAAGGATGATATAAAATGAAAAACAAAAAAATGATTTCAGGACTTTTGTTATTTACAATAACTTCATATATGACAATACCAGTATTTGCAGCATCAAAATCAGAAACAGTTTATTCAAACCTAGACTCAAATGGTAAAGCATACAAAACAATAGTAAGTACTCAATTAACAAATGAAGATAAATCAGATGAAATAACTGATATATCTAATCTATTAAATATAGAAAACACAAATGGAGATGAAACTTTCAAGAAAGAAGGAAACCAAATAGTTTGGGACAGCAATGGAAATAACATTTACTATAAAGGTGAAAGTGACAAACAATTACCAGTAGAATGTAAAATAACTTATGAACTAAATGGAGAAGAAATATCAGCAGAAGAATTAAAAGGAAAAAGCGGAAATGTAAAAATTAAAATAAATTACACAAACAACGAAAAACACATTGTTTCAATAAATGGAAAACAAGTTACAATGTATACTCCATTTATAATAGTTGCAGGAACAAAAATAGATAATGCAAAAAATAAAAATATTCAAATTACAAATGGAAAAATAGTAGATAACGGAGAAAGTACATTGGCAGTTGGAATTGCAATGCCAGGAATGCAAGAAAATATCGGAATTTCAAAAAGCAAAATAGATATTCCAGAAGAAATAGAGATTTCAATGGAAACAGAAGATTTTGAAATGGGAAATATTATAGCAGTTGTAGCAGTAAAAGGTATAGATGAAGATTTAACAAGTGATTTAAACAGTATGTATAGCCAAATTAATGAATTAGCAAATGCAAGTAACGAAATATTAGCAGGTGCAAATCAACTAAAAGAAGGAACATCAGAATTAGTAAGTGGAGTTGACCAATTAAAAGATGGAACAGGAGCAGCGTATGCAGGTTCTAAACAAATAAAAGATGAAGTTGAAGAAAGTACAAAAAATTTAAAAAATGATAATACTCCTGCAATAGATAGCAAAACTTTGGAAGCAATAAAAGCACAAGCAATGCAAAGCGCAACACTTTCAGATGAGCAAAAAGCAGGAATAGCAGCCCAAGCAAAAGTAGCAGCAACACTTTCAGATGAACAAAAAGCAGGAATAGCAGCCCAAGCAAAAGCCGGTGCAAAACTTACAGACGCACAAAAAGCAGGAATAGCAGCCCAAGCAAAAGCAGCAGCAAAGCTTACAGATGCACAAAAAGCAGAAATAGCGGCCCAAGCAAAACTTACAGATGAACAAAAAGCAAAAATAACAGCCCAAGCAAAAGCCGGTGCAGAATTTACAAAAACACAAAAAACAGCAATAATAGAACAAGCACAAAAAAAATATACAGAAACATTAACAGAGGCAGAAAAACAATTAATATTAACAGTTGCACAAAATACAGCATATCAAACAGCAACAACAACTGCACTAGCAGTAGCAGAAAGCACAGCAGAAGCAACAGCTTTAAAAGTGGCACAATCAGTAGCAGAAAGTACAGCAGAAGCAACAGCTTTAAAAGTAGCACAATCAGTGGCAGAAAGCACAGCAGAAGCAACAGCTCAAACAGTAGCACAAAGCACAGCAACACAAACAGCAGAAACAACAGCATTAACAGTAGCACAAAGTACAGCAACACAAACAGCTGGAGCAACAGCAACACAAACAGCAACACAAGTTGGAAATCAAGCTAAACAAAAATTCACAAATCAAGTAGTATCACAAATGAGTACATTAGGAACTGCTTTAGACGAATTAACAAATGGATTAGCAAATATAGATAACGGAGTAAGTGTATTATCAGTAGGAACAAACAAACTAGATAGTGGAGCACTACAATTAGCAAATGGAGTAAAAACATTTAATGAACAAGGAATATCAAAAATAAATAATTTAGTAAATGGAGATTTAAGAAATATTGCAAGTAGAGTAGAAAAAATGAATGAGCTTGCAAATGAATATAATAACTATGCAGGAATTCAAAATGGAATGGCAGGAGAAGTTAAATTCATAATGATAACTGATTCAACAACAGGAAATGGAGAAGTAAAAAAAGAAGAAGCTGTAATAACAACAGAAGCAAAAGACTCTAAAGAGATAAAAGAAAATAAAGAAGAATAGGCTAAAAATACTTTAAAGAGACGCAAAACGATGCGCCTCTTTAACTTTATACAAAAGCATTGACATTAACAAAAACAAAATATAAAATATATTTAATGCTACAAATATAAGGAGTTAATTAATGTTAAAATACATTTGGAGAGATAAAAAACAATTAATTATAATAATAGGTGTAATATTAGTATGTAGTATAGCAATAGCAATTGGAATATATGCACAAATTACAAATACTAAAATAAATAAAACCGCAGAAGAAAAAAGAGAAGCAAACTATGAAGACTTGAAAAATAATTTTGACTCAATATTTACAAATACTATTAACAAAGATGGAGCAGCTCAAGTAGCAAACGCTAACATAAATTATGATGAAATAATAGGAACTAAATATGATATTAATGAAAAAAAAGAAACTAAATATAGTATAGTTGCTAAAATACCACTTTTCAAAAAAGAAACAGAAACAACAAAAAAAGTAAACCAAGAAATATTTAACACTTTTGGTGGGAAAATAGTAGATATAATAACAAACAATAAAGCATATACAATATATAATATGGGATATGTTGTATATATTAATGATAATATAATGTCATTAGTTATAAAATGTACACTAAAAGAGGGAACAAATCCACAAAGGACAATAATTCAAACATATAACTATAATCTAGATGAAGATAAGTTGGTTAGCATAGATGAGCTTATACAAAAAAGAAACTTAGATAAGGAGCAAATGCAAAAACAAATAACGGACGAAATAACAAAAGTAAGTGAACAAAATACTAGTATTATAAATCAAGGATATAATGTATATAAAAGAAATCCAAATGATGACATATATAAAATAGAAAATACTAAAAACTTTTTCTTAGGAAAAAATAAAACACTTTATTTAATATATGCATATGGAAATAGCGATTATACAAGTGAAACAGATTTGATAATATTTTAAAATAAAAAGCCTCTCAATATTTTTTATTGAGAGGCTTTTACATTAAGGCTTTTCAGCTAATTTAATATTAACTTTAAATGTTTGCCCATTTCTATTAACTTCAAGTTCTAGGGTATCTCCAATATTTTTAGTTGCTTTTATTTTATTTAATTCATCCATTGTTTTGATAGAAGTTCCACCGGCTGAAACAATTATATCACCAGCTTTTAAATCTACTAAAGAAGCGGGACTTGAACTTTGAATGCCTTTAACATAAATTCCAACAGGAAGTTTATATTTTTCAGCCATAGCATCAGTAATGTCAATTCCTTCAATACCAATATATGGTCTTAAAACTTTTCCGTGATCTATTAATTGTTTATAAATATCAATTGTATCATTAATTGGAATAGCAAATCCCATACCTTCTATACCAGTTCCAGAAAGCTTTAAAGTATTAATACCAATTACTTTACCTTCACTATTTACTAATGCTCCACCACTATTTCCAGAGTTTATTGCAGCATCAGTTTGAATTAATGTATAAGTAGTTCCATTTTCACCTGTAACAGTTCTATTTACAGCACTTATAATTCCAGAAGTAACACTACTTTGCATTCCCAAAGGATTCCCAACAGCCATTGCAAATTCTCCAATTTTAACTGAATTAGAATTTCCAAGTTCTGCTTCTGTTAAATCATCTTTTTCAATTTTTATAACTGCTAGATCAGTTTGCTCATCTGTACCTATAATTTTGGCTTCATATGGAGTAGAATCATTATATAAATATACATATACTTTTGTTGCCTTTGAAACCTCATAATAAGTAGAAGAATCACTAGAGTTAATAATATGGTTATTTGTTAAAATATATCCATCCTTGCTAATTATAATTCCAGAGCCTTGCGCTTGTGCAAGTTGAGACATGCCTTGCATAAAGTTTGAGGTTACAGTGTATTCTACAGTAATACCAACAATTGATGGTAAAACTTTATTTGCAGAATATATTGCAGTATCAGAATAATTAGAAAGAGATACAGTCTGAACAGTTCCAGTGTTAGAAGATGAACTAGGTATAGCAGAAGTCTCTTCTGTCTTGGCAGAAGTATTTAGAATAGAGTTTTTTATGCTTGGAATTCCAAATACTATAGAAATAACCAGAGCTGTACCTAATATTCCAGAAAGAAATGGAATTAAAAAAGATCTTCCAAAACTAGAACTATTCTTTGCGGGATCATCAAAACTTTTAAAAATATCATTATTTTCTTTCATTAATATAACCTCCTTGTAAAATAAATTATCATATTATAATAATAACCTAAACTAATAATATAATACAAGAAATACATTAAAAAATCCTGAAAAATTAATAATACAAAATCCAATTTACCTAAAAATTATATTGAAATAAATTTCTACATATAATATAATAAAAACAATTTAAAGGAGTTGAAAAAATGAATTTAAAAAATAAAAAAGGTATAACAATAATCGCACTAGTCATTACAGTAGTAATAATGCTAATATTAGTTGGAGTAACAGTAAAAGTAGGAACAAAGTCAATAGATGAATCAGAAAAAGAAGATATAATAACAAATATGATATCTATAAAAACAAGAGCTAAAATAGTTAAAGATCAATTTAATTTTAAGGATATAAGTAGTTTGGTAGGAACTAAATTTACCGATGATACAAAATATGAAAAGACAAATTTAAACCCTGCAATTCCAGAAGAACAAAAAAATAATTGTTATATATGGACACAAGAAGATTTAAATAATCAGGGATTAGCATCAATAAATTCTGATGAATCAAAATTTTATGTTGTATATTATGGGGATAATAATACAGAAGTATATTATTCAATAGGAGTAGATGGAAAATATAGCTTAACAGATTTGCAAGGTGAGTAATGTGAAAGAAAGAGAAATAGAAAGACTAAATAAATTAAAAGAATATGAAAAAAAGTTATATGATAAAGGAATAAAATATATTGCAGGTATAGATGAAGCTGGAAGAGGACCTTTGGCTGGACCAGTGGTTGTAGGTTGTGTAATAATGCCACAAGATTCATTTATTGAATATGTTAATGATTCTAAAAAAGTATCTGAAACAAAAAGAGAAATGCTTTATGAAAAAATAACAAATGAAGCAATTGCATGGAGCACAGGAATTGTAATGCAAGATGAAATAGACGAAATAAATATATTAAATGCAACTAAAAAAGCATTAACAATGGCAATAGATAATTTAAAAGTAAAACCAGAGGTTATATTAGTAGATGCTTTAGAAAAAATAGATACACATCAAATTCCATATATATCTGTAATAAAAGGAGATGCAAAAATTTATAGTATTTCAGCAGCTTCAATTGTTGCAAAAGTAACAAGGGATAGAATAATGCGAGAGTATGATGAAATATATCCACAATATGGATTTGCAAGTCATAAAGGGTATGGAACAGCAAAACATATTCAAGCAATAAAAGAATACGGAATATGTTCAATACATAGAAAAAGTTTTGTAAAGAATTTTATACAAAAATAAAATAATATATAAAAGGGGAATGGCGCAGTTGGAAGACCAACTACGCCAAAACTTACTTCTCGCCTTCATCTCCGTAGAAGTCAGAATCAGGCCAAGTATCAAACGGGTCTTCAGCAGTTTCTGCTGAAATTCGTTTGTTCAGTGCCCTCAGCTCTTTACGGAGTGAATTGAGTTCACTCGGACTTGAAGTGTCAAGCTTCTTGTTGAGCTCCTCAATAATGCGGATGGTGTCTGCAGATAACATAGGTAGAAACCCCTTTCAAATATAAATTTGTAACATTATTATAACACGCTTTACATAAAAAATCAAATTAGGAGGTTGATTTTATGAATATTAAAGAAATTATAGCTAAAAAAAGAGATGGATTAGAATTAAATAAAGAAGAAATTAAATATTTTATAGAAGAATATACAAAAGGAACTGTTACAGATTATCAAGCAGCAGCACTAATTATGGCAATGTATATCAATGGATTAAACAATGAAGAAACTACAAATTTAACATTAGAAATGGCTCATTCTGGAGAAATTTTAGATTTATCAAAAATTTCTAAAACAGTTATAGATAAGCACAGTACAGGAGGAGTTGGAGATAAAATAACATTAGTATTAATGCCCATTATTGCATCACTTGGCGTGCCAGTTGCAAAAATGTCTGGAAGAGGCTTAGGCTTTACTGGTGGAACAGTAGATAAACTAGAATCAATTCCGGGATATAAAACAGAAATAAAAATAGACGAATTTATAGAAAATGTACAAAAGGTTGGAATAAGCTTAATTGGTCAAACAGCCAATTTAGCGCCAGCAGATAAAAAAATATATGCACTACGTGATACTATTAGCTGTGTAGATAATATGTCACTTATAGCGTCAAGTATAATGAGCAAAAAAATAGCTGCAGGAGCAAACAAAATAGTATTAGATGTAACATGCGGAAGTGGAGCTTTTATGCAAAACGAAAAAGATGCAATAGAGTTATCTAATATAATGAAAAACATAGGAAAGTTAGCAAATAGAGAAACAGTATGTATAATTACAAATATGGACGAACCAGTTGGATATGCAATAGGAAATAGCTTAGAAATTATAGAAACAATAGAATGTTTAAAAGGAAATATACCAGAAGACATAAAAGAAATAATAACAACAATAGGAGCATATATACTAAAACTTGCAGATAAAGGTGACAATTTAGAAGAAAACAAACTAAAAATATTAGAAAATATAAAAAACGGAAAAGCATATAATAAATTTTTAGAATTAGTACAAAATCAAAATGGTGATATAGAATATGTAAAAAATACAGATAAATTTGAAAAAGCAAAATACATATTACCAGTAATTTGTGAAAAAGACGGATATGTAGAAAATTTAAATGCAGGAGAAGTAGGAAAAATATCAGTGGATTTAGGAGCGGGAAGATTAAGAAAAGAAGACGACATAGACAAAGCAGTAGGAATAGTGCTAAACAAGAAAAATGCAGACAAAGTAAAAAAAGGTGATATACTAGCATTTGTATATGCAAACAATAAACAAAAAGGAGAAAAAGCAGTAGAAGAAATGCAAGATGCATATACAATAGTAGAAGAACCAGTAAAAAAAGAAAAATATATTTTAGGGATTATATAGGAGGAAAACAAAAAAATGAAAATAATGTTTATATGCACAGGCAACATTTGCAGAAGTGCAATGGCACATGCAATGTTTGAAGAAATGGTAAAAGAACAAAATAAAAATGTACAAGTATATTCGTGTGGCATATATGCACAAAATGGTGATATTCCAACATATGAAGCAATTGAAACAATGAATGAATATGGGATAGATTTAAGAAATCATAGAGCAACAAATATAAGAAACTCAAACATAAAAGACATGGATGTAATACTTTGCGCAACAATTTCACATAAAAATAGTGTTATAAATATGTATCCAGAATTAAAAGAAAAAGTATTTACGATGAAAGAATATGCAGGATATCCACAAAATGATTTAGATATAAAAGACCCATGGGGATACGGAATAGAAGTATATAAAAGTTGTGCAAAGGAAATAAAGGAATGCCTTAATAAAATTATAGAAAAATTATAACTAAAAAAGCATACTTTCCACTTCAAATAAATTAAAGAAAGGAATAAACAAATGAACATATTAGAAGGACTAAACGATAAACAATACGAAGCAGTAATAAATACAGAAGGACCAAACCTAATTATAGCAGGTGCAGGTTCAGGAAAAACAAAAGTACTAACACATAAAATAGCATATTTAATAGGAGAAAAAAATGTAAAGCCATGGCAAATACTTGCAATTACATTTACAAATAAAGCAGCAAACGAAATGAAAACAAGAGTAGAAGCATTAGTTGGAGAAGCAGCGAATGAAATGTGGCTAGGAACTTTCCATTCTATTTGCGTTAGAATTTTAAGAAGATTTATAGATAGATTAGGATATGAAAGCTCATTTATAATATTCGATACATCAGACCAAAGAAGTTTGGTAAAACAATGTTTAAGAGAATTAAATATTGATGATAAATTGTTTACAGACAGAAGCGTATTATCAGAAATAAGCAATGCAAAAAATGAAATGCTTACACCAGAAAGCTACAAATTAAGGACAAATGGTGAGTATAGAAAAGAAAAAATCGCAGAAATATATGCTGTATATCAAAGAAAATTAAAAGAAAATAATGCAATAGATTTTGATGATATTATCAATTTTACAATAGACATATTAACAGAAAACCCAGATGTTTTAGAGTATTATTCAGATAAATTCAAATATGTATTAGTAGACGAGTATCAAGATACAAATAAATCACAATTTACACTACTAACATTAATTGCAGCAAGACACGGAAATATTACAGCCGTAGGAGATAATGACCAAGGAATATATTCTTTTAGAGGAGCAGACATATCAAATATATTAAATTTTGAAAAGGATTTTCCAGGAACAAAAATAATAAAATTAGAGCAAAATTATAGATCTACAAAAAGTATATTAAATGCAGCAAATGCAATAATCAAAAATAATAGCAAAAAATATGAAAAAAACTTATGGACAGAAAAAGAAGAAGGAAAGCTTCCAGAAGTACATATATGTAATGATGAATACGATGAAGCAAGATATATTGCAGAAGAAATAGAACATTTAAGAAGAGAAGAGTATTTAAAATATTCAGATTTTGCAATTCTATACAGAATGAATGCACAGTCACGTAGTATAGAAGAGATTTTAGTAAGAGAAGGAATTCCATACAGAATTATAGGTGGACACAAATTCTACGAAAGAAAAGAAATAAAAGATATAATTAGTTATTTAAGATTAATTCAAAACACATCAGATAATTTAAGTTTGCAAAGAATAATAAATGAGCCTAAAAGAGGAATAGGAAAAACAAGTTTAGAAAAAATAGAATCAATAGCATCAACAAACCGGAATATCAATGTATGAAGTAATAAAAAAAGCAGATGAGTTTGGACTAAATAAAGTATTCGCAAATTCGAGAGATTTTGTAAATGTAATAGAAGAATTAAGAGCAAGTAAAGATGAAATTAAAATTTCGGAACTTGTAAAACAAACACTAAACAAAACAGGATATACAAAAGCTTTAGAACTAGAAAGTACAACACAAGCAGAAACAAGGCTAGAAAACTTAGATGAGTTTTTAACAGTAGCAATAGAGTTCGAGGATGAAGCTGCAGAAAACAACTTAGCAGAATTCTTAGAAAGTATAACACTTACAAGCGATGTAGATGAACTAGAAGATACAGACGAAGCAGTAACATTAATGACCTTACATAGTGCAAAAGGACTAGAATTCCCAGTAGTATTTTTAATAGGAATGGAAGACCGGAATATTCCCAAGTTATAAGTCAATAGGAGAAGAAAGAGAATTAGAAGAAGAGAGAAGACTTTGCTATGTTGGACTAACAAGAGCAGAACAATTTTTATACTTAACATGTAGCAGACAAAGAACTATATTTGGTTCAACATCATGCAACAAAATATCTAGATTTATAGAAGAAATACCACCAGAAATGCTAAACGGAGATAAAAACATTAAGAAAGAAAAACAATATGAACCAAAAGAAACAACATATGAGTGGGAATATGGAACAGTAAAAAAATATCAAACAAAAGCATTTGGAGATAAATACTCTCCAAAAGAACCATCATATCAATTTAGAACAGCAGAAAGTTTCTTAAATTCATTAAACAAAACAAAAGCAGAAGGAGTAGATTTAAGCCAATTTAGAGCAGGGGTAACAGTATATCATAAAAAATTTGGAGAAGGAGTAATAAACTCAGTCGAACAAGAAGGAGAAGACTTAAAACTAGATATAAACTTTGAAAAAGCAGGACATAAAAGGTTGATGGCAAAATTCGCAAATTTAGAAATAAGATAAAAAAGAAGAGCAATCTTCTTTTTTTTATGCAAAAAAATTGGAATTTGTGTGAGGGGGAATTCTAGGGACTGTCCCTTAAAATCACCAAA
>ERZ772867.1097-NODE-1097-length-32970-cov-7.224639_pt1 | contig 32970 bp, 39 predicted proteins | sample MGYA00511341_ERZ772867 | MGnify/ENA primary metagenome ERZ772867 (study PRJEB29015, sample SAMEA2737707) | human gut metagenome | biome: human gut; feature: human-associated habitat; material: faeces | place: China | collected 2012 ... | reverse complement strand
ATGACCGCGGCTCGGGGGTTCCTCATTCACATACCAGTATAAACCTGATCCCTGCGCCTTACCGCCCGAGGATCGCCCTGATCTCGTCCAGATCGGCGGCGAAATATATCCCGCGCTGGCGCTCTTCGGACGACAGCCCCGCGTCGATCATGCCGCGCAGCAGCGCGCGCAGCGGCTCGTAGTACCCGTTGAGATCGTACAGGATGCACGGCGCGCTCAGGTGCCTGAGCGACACCTTCGACATCACCTCCGTGATCTCCTCCAGCGTACCGGTGCCGCCGGGCAGCGCGATGAACGCCTCGCCGAGCTCTATCATCTTCGCCTTGCGCTCGGACATGTCGCGCGTGACGATCAGCTCCGTCAGCCCGTCAAACTCGTAGCCCTCGTCGATGAAAAACTGCGGCTCCACGCCGATGGCCTTGCCGCCCGCGCCGAGCACGCTCTTCGCCAGCACGCCCATCAGCCCGCTTGCCGAGCCGCCGTACACCAGCGTGTTGCCGCTCTCGCCGATCCAGCGGCCAAGCTCCGCCGTCGCCTGTGCAAGCGCGGGGTCATTGCCCGCGTTCGCGCCGAGATAAACCGTTATATTCATTGCAAAACCTCAATTTTTGTGGAACAGCTTCTTCGCCTGATACTTCGGCTCGAAGGTGATGTTCACGCCCAGCTTCTTGAACAGATCCTCGTCGACGTGCGAGAGAATGACCGAGGAGTGCGCCTCGCAGCCGCGCAGCTTGCCGAGCTGGTCGATGGCGTAGCCCGCCATGGGGTTCGTGACCGCGCATATCGACAGCGCGATGAGCAGCTCGTCGGTGTGGAGACGGGGGTTGTGGTTGCCGAGATGCTCGACCTTGAGATGCTGTATCGGCTCGATGACGCCGGGGGCGATGAGCGGCAGCTTCTTGTCGATGCCGGCGAGCGCCTTGAGGGCGTTGAGCAGGCATGCCGAGGACGCACCGAGCAGGGAGCTTGTCTTGCCGGTGACGATGCTGCCGTCGGCCAGCTCCAGCGCCACGGCGGGCGCGCCCGTCTCCTGCGCGCGCTGGAGCGCCGCGCCTACAACGGGGCGGTCGGCGGCGGTCAGGCCGAGGGAGTTCATGATAAGCTCGATCTTGCGCAGCTCCTGCGGCTCGGAGGTACCGCGGCGCACGCCGCATGCGGCGGCGTAGTAGCGGCGGATGATCTCCTGCTTGGAGGCTTCGCAGCAGGCGTCGTCGTCGAAGATGCAGAAGCCGTTCATGTTCACGCCCATGTCGGTCGGGCTCTTGTAGGGGCTGTCGCCGTAAATCTTCTTGAACATGGCCTCGAGCACGGGGAAAATTTCGACGTCGCGGTTGTAGTTGACGGTGGTGGTGCCGTAGGCCTCGAGATGGAAGGGATCGATCATGTTGACGTCGTCGAGGTCGGCGGTAGCGGCCTCGTAGGCGAGGTTGACGGGGTGCTTGAGCGGGAGGTTCCAGACGGGGAAGGTCTCGAACTTCGCGTAGCCGGCGCTGACGCCGCGCTTGTGCTCATGGTAGAGCTGGCTGAGGCAGGTGGCCATTTTGCCGCTGCCGGGGCCGGGGGCGGTGACGACCACGAGGCTGCGGGTAGTTTCGATGTAGTCGTTGCGGCCGAAGCCGTCGTCGGAGACGATGAGGGGGATGTTGGAGGGGTAGTCGGGGATGATGTAGTGGCGGTAGACCTTGACGCCGAGGGCTTCGAGCCGGTGCTGGAACTTGTCGGCGATGGCCTGGCCGCGGTAGTGTGTGAGGACGACACTGCCGATGTAGAGGCCGATGCCGCGGAATGCGTCGATCAGGCGGAGGGTGTCGTCGTCGTAGGTGATGCCGAGGTCGCCGCGGCGCTTGCTGCGCTCGATATCGTCGGCGGAGATGGCGATGACGATCTCGGCCTCGTCCTTCATTTCGAGCAGCATTTTCACCTTGCTGTCGGGCGCGAAGCCGGGGAGGACGCGGGAGGCGTGGTAATCGTCGAAGAGCTTGCCGCCGAATTCGAGATACAGCTTGCCGCCGAATTTGCTGATGCGGTCGCGTATGTTCTGTGATTGCAGCTTGAGGTACTTGTCGTTGTCAAAGCCTATCCTGTGCATGATGTTCTGTCTCCCGAAAGTTAGTATTTTTGTATGTAAAAGCTTAGATAGTTAAAGAATGATGGGGAAAAGGTGTCGACAGAGTAACGATACGGGCAGAGTTGAAAAGACAGAGCGCAGTAAAACAACCATTGTCATTGCGAGGAGCGAAGCGACGCGGCAATCCGCATCCCCTTTACGCCATGTGTAAATATACTGCCGTCAAAAAAGAGAAACGGATTCCCACGACCAGTGTGAGCACTGGTCTCGGAATGACAGTGGTTTTCTATACTCTGCCGTCTCTTTTCTCAACTGGCACTTACTATCAACTGGAGCAGAGTGCAAAAGACGCACCCAGCAAAAATCACCCCGTAGGGGACGGCCTCTGTGCCGTCCCGCGAGCACTGCCTGTGCACCCAAACACTACACCACTCTACCATATTTCACAATGAATCATTATATCATACTTTCCGCGAAGCACAAGCCACGAAAAAACCAAATAAGACTTTTTTTATTCATATTCATGTGTTATAATTCACTATGTATTGGTATCATCTTATATTTTTACGAAAGGCATACGCAATGGGACTTTTCAATAAGATTTTCGGCAGCTACAATGACCGTGAGCTGAAAAAAATATATCCTATCGCCGATGCGATAGAGAAGCTGGAGCCGGAATACGCCGCCCTGACGGACGACGCGCTCCGTGCCAAGACCGAGGAATTCAAAGCCCGCTACAACGACGGCGAAACGCTGGATGAGCTCCTGCCGGAGGCCTTCGCCGCCGTGCGCGAGGCCGCGTGGCGCGTGCTGGGCATGAAGCCCTTCCGCGTGCAGCTCATAGGCGGCATCGTGCTCCATCAGGGGCGCATCGCCGAGATGAAGACCGGCGAGGGCAAGACCCTTGTCGCCGTCCTTCCGGCCTACCTCAACGCCCTGACCGGCGAGGGCGTACATATCGTCACCGTCAACGACTACCTCGCCCGCCGCGACAGCGAATGGATGGGCAAGGTGCACCGCTTCATGGGCCTGTCCGTCGGCCTGATCGTCCACGGCCTGACCCCGACCGAGCGCCGCGAGGCCTACGACTGCGACATCACCTACGGCACCAACAACGAGATGGGCTTCGACTACCTGCGCGACAACATGGCACTCTACAAGGAGAACATGGTGCAGCGCGGGCACGCCTTCGCCATCGTCGACGAGGTGGACTCCATCCTCATCGACGAAGCGCGCACGCCGCTCATCATCTCCGGCCAGGGCGACGAGAGCACCGACCTTTACCGCCAGGCGGACGATTTCGTCAGCCGCCTGAAGAAGGTCGTGTACGCCTCGGTCGATGAGAAGGAGGAGGAGAGCGACGACCTCGACGCCGACTACGTCGTGGACGAGAAGGCGCGCACCGCGACCCTGACCGCCCGAGGCATCGCGAAGGCGGAGCGGGCGTTCAACCTCGAAAACCTCGCCGACATCGAGAACGCGACTCTGGCGCACCATATCAATCAGGCGCTCAAGGCGCACGGCGTCATGAAGCGCGACATCGACTATATCGTCAAGGACGGCGAGATCATCATCGTCGACGAGTTCACCGGCCGCCTCATGCTCGGCCGCCGCTACTCCGAGGGTCTGCATCAGGCGATCGAGGCCAAGGAGCACGTCGACGTGCAGAAAGAGAACCGCACCCTCGCGACCATCACCTTCCAGAACTACTTCCGCCTCTACGGCAAGCTCTCCGGCATGACAGGCACCGCCGCGACCGAGGCCGAGGAGTTTGAAGCCATATACAAGCTCGATATCATCGAGATCCCGACCAATAAGCCCGTTATCAGGATCGACGACCCCGACGTCGTGTATAAAAACGACGCGGGCAAGAACCGCGCCATTGTCGGGCAGATCGTCGCCTGCCACGAAAAGGGGCAGCCCGTGCTGGTCGGCACGGTGTCCATCGAGAAGAGCGAATATATCTCGTCGCTGCTGAAAAAGCGCGGCGTACCGCATACGGTGCTCAACGCCAAGTACCATGAGAAGGAAGCGGAGATCGTCGCGCAGGCGGGCAAGCTCGGCGCGGTCACTATCGCGACCAACATGGCCGGCCGCGGCACCGACATCGTCCTCGGCGGCAACGCCGAGTTCATGGCCAAGACCGACCTGCGCAAGGCCGGCTTTGACGAGCGCGTCATCGCCGAGGCCACCGGCTTTGCCGACACCGACGACGAGGACATCATCGCCGCGCGCAGGCTCTTTGCCGAGCGCATGGCGGAGCATAAGAAGGCGACCGACGCCGAAGCCGAGAAGGTGCGCGCCGCTGGCGGCCTCTTCATCCTCGGCACCGAACGACACGAATCGCGCCGTATCGACAATCAGCTCCGCGGCCGTTCCGGCCGTCAGGGCGACCCCGGCGAGAGCCGCTTCTTCCTCGCCATGACCGACGATATCATGCGTCTTTTCGGCTCCGAGCGCATTATGAACATGATGGAGACGCTGAAGGTCGACGAGGACACCCCGCTTGACGCAAAGATGCTCTCCGGCGCGATCGAGCAGGCGCAGAAGACCGTCGAGAGCCGCAACTTCCAGGTGCGTAAGAGCGTGCTTGAGTACGACGACGTGATGAACCAGCAGCGCGGCATCATCTACGGCGAGCGCCGCAAGGTGCTTGACGGCGAGGATCTGCGCGAGCAGATAACCGGCATGATACGCGAGTTTGTGTCCTCCACCATCGCCGCCGCGATGCACGGCGAGCCGGCGGAGACGAGCCAGCAGCTCGACGACGTGCTCGCGCCGTTCGAGAAGCTGTTCCTCCCGCACGGGGCGATAACGCTCGAGCAGTTCGGCGGAAAGGTGAAGCAGGACGCGCTCACGGAGCGTGTGGACGATATCGCCATGAAGGTCTATGAAGCGCGCGAGAAAGCCTTCGGCGACGGGCCGAACGGCATGCCGCTCATGCGCGAGCTGGAGCGCGTCGTGATGCTGCGCGTCGTGGACGAGTACTGGATGGAGCACATCGACGCGATGAGCGACCTCAAGCAGGGCATCGGCCTGCGCGGCTACGGCGCGACCAAGCCCATCGACGCGTATAAGCAGGAGGGCTTCGAGATGTTCGAGGCCATGGTGCAGGGCATCCGCGAGGAGACCGTGCGCCGCATATTCACCGTCCGCGTCCGCAAGGAGCAGACGATAGAGCGCAAGGCCGTTGCGAAGAACGCCGCGGCCAACATCGGCGGCGCGCCGGTCAAAAAGCAGCCGGTCAAGAAAGCGCCGAAGCCGGGGCGCAATGATCCCTGCCCCTGCGGAAAGATGAAGGCGGACGGCAGCCGCCGCCTGAAATATAAGGAATGCTGCGGGAGAAACGAATAAATGTTTTCGGAAAATAACAAAAACGGCCTTGTCTATATGACCTCCTCCGTCATCACCGCGCGCCACCTGTTCACGACGCGCTATGGCGGCGTCAGCACCGGCGACTTTGCGAGCCTGAACCTCGGCTCCAATCGGGGCGACCCGCAGGAGAACGTCGCGGAGAATTACCGCCGCGTCGCCGCCTTCTTCGGCGTCGGGCGGGACGACTGCGCCGTCACAAAGCAGGTGCACGGGAACGAAGTGCGCGTCGTGACGGGTGCGGATAAGCACGTCTGCGGCTCGAAGACGCCCTACGAGGCGGACGGCCTTGTCACAACGGAGCACGGCCTGCCGATATTCTGCTTCGTGGCCGACTGCGTGCCGGCGCTGCTGTGCGACGCGGAGCACGGCGTCATTGCCGCGGTGCACTGCGGCTGGCGCAGCTCGGTCGCGGATATCCTCGGCGTGACGGTAGAGAAGATGTGCGCCCTCGGCGCGGAGCCGGAGAGCATATGCGCCGCGATGGGCGCGTCGATCGGCCGCTGCTGCTTCGAGACGGACGACGATGTGCCGGATGCCGTTAAAAAATATCTGGGCTGTGACGCGGAGGAGTTCTTCGACCGCCGCCCAGGCGGCAAAACGATGGTCGATCTCCGCGCGGCGAACGCCATGCGCCTGCGGCAGCTCGGCCTGCGGGCGGAGAATATCGACGTATCCCATGAGTGCACGATGTGCAGCCATGAGAAATACTGGTCGCACCGCTATACCCAGCGCATGGGGCAGGGCAGAGGCAGCCTCGCCGCCGGCATAGTTCTTGACTGAGGTGATGCAATGAAGATACAGAAAAGGATCGCCGCGCTGCTTCTTGCGGCGCTCACGCTCGTGGGCTGCACCGGCTGCGCCGGGGTGAGCAGCGGCACGAATCAGAACGATATGGAGTTCGTCTCCACCGGCGGCAAGGACATCGAGCGCGCCGTGCAGGCGGACGATGTGTTCTCCCTCAACAGCAACCCCAATTACAGCTTTAACCCACTCATCGCCACCAACCTCTCCAACCAGCTCATATGCGACCTCGTGTATGAGAATATGGTCGAGGTCGACGACAGCTTTGAGGTCATCCCGAACGTCATAACGACGTGGACCCATTCGGACGACTGCAAGACCTGGACGCTCAACATCGGCGAGGGGCACGTCTTTCATGACGGCACCCCCGTCACCGCCAAGGATCTGCGTTACTCGCTCGACCGCGCCATCACCGCCGACCGCTATCTCGGCCGCTTTGCGAGCTATCAGGGCGCATATGTCGCGAGCGATACGCAGCTTGTCGTCTCCCTTGGCCTCGGCGACGGGCAGTTCATAAAGCTGCTGAATATCCCTATAATCAAGTCCGGCTCCTACGGCGAGAAGTACCCCATCGGCAGCGGCCCCTATACCTATAATGAGGACCATACCGAGCTTCACGCCTATGAGGGCTACTCCACCGAGTATGCCTCCTACAGCAGCCTCCCCGTGGACGTGATATATATTAAGGAATACCCCGCGCAGGAGGAGATAATCAGCGCCTTTGAGGACGCGTATATCGACGTCACCGTCAACGACCCCTCGAGCTACACGAACCTCGGCTTTGCCAGCGCAAACGAGATCCGCAGCTTCGCCACCACGAATATGCACTACGTCGCATTCAATGAGAAGACGCTGCTCGGCCGCTATAACGTTTTCCGCTACGCGCTGAGCTACGCGTTTGACCGCGCGTATCTGGAGGAGCTGCTTGGCGGCAATGCCGCCGCCTCGCCCATCCCGATGTATCCCACCTGCACGTCCTATCCGCAGGAGCTGGCCGACAAGCTGGCGTACAATATGGATACGTGCAAGAGAATACTTGAGGGCGCCGGCGTGCTGGATCACGATAACGACGGCAGGCTCGAGTATATGAGCGGGTCGATACAGGAGATAGAGCTGAGCTTCCTCGTGTGCAGCGACAGCAGCGCCAAGGCCGGCGTCGCCAACCGCTTCGCCGAGATCATGGACTCCATCGGCCTCACCGTCGTCGTCAACTCCCTCCCGTGGGACGATTATGTCGAAGCGCTGCAGAAGGGCGAGTTTGACATGTACTACGGCGAGATAAAGCTCCGCAATAACTTCGACCTCACGGAGCTGCTCGATCCTGATAATAAGTATGACGAGGAGAAGAATCCCAACGGCATCAACTTCACCGGCATCACGGATCCCAATTACGTCATGTACCTCAACGACTATCTCGCCGCGGGCGACGTTGAGCGCGATTATAAGTATAACCAGTTCTGCTCCTACCTCACCGAGAACTGCCCCATCGTGGTCATCGGCTTTGAGAAGCAGGAGATAATTACGCATCGCGGCTGCGTCAAGGGCGTGGACGCGAATGCGGGGAACCCATTGTATAATTTCCAGAACTGGGAGATAACCCTCGGTTAAGCGCGCCGCCCAAGCCGCCGGGCGCTGCGCCTACTATTATAATAATATAACAGCGGCAGAATGGAGAACAGTATGACTGACAGAGAGCTTATGTCCATCGCAAAGAAGGCGTCGATGAACGCCTACGTGCCGTATTCCCGCTTCCCTGTGGGCGCCGCGCTCGAGTGCGACGACGGGACGGTGTTTTCCGGCTGCAACGTTGAGAATGCCGCGCTCGGCAGCACGATCTGCGCCGAGCGTACCGCCTGCTGCAAGGCGGTCAGCGAGGGGCACCGCAGCTTCCGCCGCATTGCGATATATGCCGACAGCGAGAGCTGGTGCACGCCCTGCGGCGCATGCCGCCAGTTTCTGGCGGAGTTTTCGCCGGATATGGAGGTGCTGTGCGCCAAGGCGGGCGACAGGTACGTCAGCTATAAGCTCAGCGAGCTGCTGCCGCACGGGTTTAATTATTGATGGAGCTGGAGCAGCTGCGCGTGTTCGCCGCCGTCGCGGATGAAGGGAGCTTCACGGGCGCGGCGCGGCGGATGTATATCAGCCATTCCACGGTCAGCCGTACGGTCACGGCGCTGGAGGAGGAGCTTGGCGTGCGCCTTGTCGAGCGGGATAATCGCTTCATCGCCCTGACAAAAGCGGGCGCGGTTTTGCGCGAAGAAGCAGAGCATTTGCTGTCCGCCGCCTCCGCCGCTGCTGCAAGAGTAAAAGCGGTAGGGGAGAAGAACGCGGAAGCGTGAGAAATAATCGCCCGCACCCATGGCTCCCTCTGACGAGGGGGCTGTCGCGCAGCGACTGAGGGAGAGAAAACCTTGCGTCTTGCACTGAATGAAAAATCGACGCTCCGCCCCTTGGCGCCCCTGCTAGGGGAGCTGTCACGAAGTGACTGAGGGGTCGCCAGAGTAACGACACGAGCAGAGTGCAAAAGACAGAGCAGCCTCCCCCACCCCCACCAAAACATACAAACAGGTGATGAAAAATGCGGTATTTCAAACCCTATGAGGGCGACAAGCCCTACATATTCATAAGTTATGCCCACGCGGACTCCGACGCCGTGATGAGCGTCGTCACGCATATGCACGACCGCGGCTACCGGATCTGGTACGACGAGGGCATCGAGGTCGGCAGCGAGTGGCCGGAGTGCATCGCCAGCCACCTGACCGGCGCGCAGCTCGTCATTGCCTTCATCTCCAACAGCTACATGCGCTCCGACAACTGCCGCCGCGAGATGCACTACGCGCTCTCCAAGCGCATCCGCATCATCAACGTCTTCATCGAAAACACGGACATGACCCCCGGCATGGAGATGCAGATCGGCAGCATTTTTGCCCTGATGCGGCACAACATGAGCGACGAGGAGTTCTACGGTAAGCTCTATTCCGCCCCGCTGCTGGACGCGGAGCTGTTCGCCGATGGCGGCGCGCCCGCCGAAGCGCAGCATCCGGAGCCGCCGAAGCCCGCCCCCGCACCCGTGCCGAAGCCCGAAAAGCCGCGCAAATCGAAGGAGAAGCCGTCGGAGACGGAGCGCCGCCGCAAAAAGCGCCCTGCCCGCCGTATTGTCTGGGGCGCAGTCGGCGTGCTGCTGCTCGCCGCGGTCATCACCCTCGGCACCATCGGCTACTTCACCGGCCTCATTGAGCGCCTGACCACCGATGTCGTCACGGTCGAGCCTCTGCCGCAGAGCACGGCCGCCAGCTTCGAGAACGCCATTTTTGAGCGCGCCGCGCGTGACTATACCGGTATCGCGGACGGGGACATCGCCGTCTCCGACCTCGCAGGGCTGCACGAGCTGTACATCGTCGGCGACGAGTACTATTTCGAGGATCCGACCATGCCGCTCCTCCTGCGCTCGGCGCTGCCCGAGCAGGGGACGATACGCAGCCTTGACGACCTGAAATATTTCACCGGCCTTGACACGCTCTGGATCTGCGGCCAGCAGCTCTCGTCGCTCGAGACGCTGCCGACGCTGAACATCGAGCGGCTGAATATCTCGAACTGCCGCGTCGCCTCGCTCCAGGGCATAAGCAATCTGCCGAAGCTGCGCGAGCTGACGACCGACGGCTGCCCGCTGGGCGACCTCGGCGATATCAACCGCTGTCTCCAGCTGCGCAGCGTGAGCTTCATCGGCGCGAACGTCTCGGACTTCTCGGTCATGAAGCCGCTGACGAAGCTGACCGAAGCCGCGGTGTCCAACTGCACGCTCGACGAGCTGCGGCCGATCCTGCGCCACGGCGGCCTGACCAGTCTGGCCTGCTATAGCTGCGATCTGCGCGGCAGCTTCTTCAAGAGCTTCGACCGCGAGCGCGGCATCGTGAGCCTGACGCTGGAGGACTGCAAGCTGGATTCGGCGAATAATCTGCATGATTTCAAGGGTCTGACCGAGATGTACATCATCAACAGCGGCGAGAATCTGGATTGGTCGGAGCTTGCGGACATCGACACGCTTGTCCGCGTGTATGTCAGCGCCTCGACCGAGCAGACCGTCCGCGCCGCCCTCGCCGGCACGGATGCCGCCATCGAGACCCTCGCGTGACGGTATATTATAATAGTAGGAAAACAGAAAAGCGGTAAGCATCGGGGCGGCCTCAGCCGCCCCGAAACCTTTGCCGCGTCTCGGCGCCTCTTTTAGGGGAGCCGTCACGAAGTGACTGAGGGGGAGAAAAATTTCCCCCCCGATTTCCCCCAAAATTTATTTCGTATACCTGCACAAAAAATATGCCAAAAATTTTTGCAGAAATACTGAATTTTTTCTTGACATACGGGTGATAAATTGGTATATTAAATGAGCGCGTGTGCGAGAGCACGGGCGTATTATGCGATGAAGCGGGAGATTGCTCAGAAATGAGGTAACTTCCGTGGAGTATGTCCGGTGCCGGATGCATGTCCGGCGCGTAATCGGGCGGCTGGAACCTGATCCATATACGCGTATATCGCTTGGACGGGGATCGACCGGCTCAAAAAGCCGGTTTGTTTTTCGGACATGGTCTGATACGCACGGTTGTGTGTATAGAAAGGGTTTCATCCGTACGCATAGTTTCCGGCGGAGCCAATGCCGCCGCACAAAAACGTACGAAAAGGAGAAAAAACATGGCAGCAACCAACAAGAACATGATCCGTATCCGTCTCAAGGCTTACGATCATCAGCTCATCGACAAGGCAGCCGAGACCATCGTCGAAGCCGCCAAGCGCACTGATGCAAAGGTCTCCGGCCCCATCCCCCTGCCCACCAAGACCGAGATCGTCACCATCCTCCGCGCAGTTCATAAGTATAAGGACAGCCGCGAGCAGTTCGAGCGCCGCACCCACAAGCGCCTTATCGACATTATGAGCCCCAGCCAGAAGACCGTCGAAGCTCTGATGAGCGTTGAAGTCCCCGCAGGCGTCGAGATCGAGATCAAGCTCTGATCCCCGCGTAACCCAACCCCGGCAAACCCACACAAGTAAATGACCCATAGTCCGCAGCTTGCGTATGCGGACGGGTTAAGTCGTCAGCCTCCGGACGGGAACCCAATCCCGGACCATGCGAGACGACCAATAACCAATAGGAGGAAATACAATGAAGAAAGCCATCATCGGCAAGAAGGTCGGCATGACGCAGATCTTCGATGAGACTGGCAAGGTCATTCCCGTGACCGTCATCGAGGCAGGCCCCTGCGTGGTCGTCGCCAAGATGAACAAGGACAAGGAAGGCTATGACGCAGTCCAGTTCGGCTACGAAGAAGTGGCCGAGAAGAAGCTCAGCCAGCCCGAGCAGGGTCACCTGAAGAAGGCGGGCGTAGGCATGGTCAAGCACCTCAAGGAGTTCCGCCTCGAGGACAGCAGCAAGCTCGAAGTCGGCGACGTAGTCAAGGCTGACGTCTTCGCAGAAGGCGACAAGGTCGACGTCACCGGTATCAGCAAAGGTAAGGGCTACGCCGGCGTTATCAAGCGCTTCGGCCAGGGTCGTACCCCCACCAGCCACGGCGGCGGTCCCGTTCACCGTCACGCCGGTTCCATGGGCTCCAGCACCGATCCTTCCCGCATTTTCCCGGGCAAGAAGCAGGCTGGTCACATGGGCGTCGATCAGGTCACCGTCCAGAACCTCGACATCGTCAAGGTCGACGCTGAGCTGAACATGATCGCTATCCGCGGCGCCGTCCCCGGCCCGAAGGGCAGCATCGTCTATATCAAGAACACTGTCAAGACCCAGCCCGTCAAGAAGGGCGAGGCCGCTGGCATCAGCCTCAACCCGCAGAAGGCTTCCGCTCGTGTCAACCCGCAGAAGGCTTCCGCCCGTACCAAGTAAAGAAAGGAGAGCAGCATAAATGCCTAAAGCTAACGTTTTCAATATGGCAGGCGAGAAGATCGGCGAGATCGAGCTCTCCGAGGCCATCTTCGGCATCGAGCCGAACAAGAGCGTCCTGCATGATTCCGTCAAGAATCACCTGGCCAACTGCCGTCAGGGCACTCAGAGCGCGCTCACCAAGGGCGAGGTTTCCTACTCCACCAGAAAACCCTGGCGTCAGAAGGGCACCGGCCGCGCCCGCGCAGGTTACACCGGTTCCCCCGTGTGGACTCACGGCGGCGTAGCGTTCGCTCCCAAGCCCCGCGATTACAGCTATACTCTCAACAAGAAGGTCAAGCGTCTGGCTCTCAAGTCCGCTCTGTCCGCAAAGGCAGCGGAGAACGAGATCGTCGTCGTTGACGGCCTGAAGGTCGAAGAGATCAAGACCTCCGTTTTCAACTCCTTCCTCAAGAAGATCGGCGTTGAGAAGAAGGCTCTTGTCGTTACCGAGAGCGTGGATGAGAAGGTTGTCAAGTCCGCCCGCAACATCGCCGGCGTCGAGACCACCATCGCCAGCATCCTCAGCCCCTACATGATTCTCACCAACGGCGTTATGGTAGTTGACAAGGCTGCCCTCGCCAAGATCGAGGAGGTGTACGCCTGATGAAGACCGCATACGATATCGTTATCCGTCCCCTCATCACCGAACAGTCCATGGAAGATCTGGACATCAAGAAGTACGCGTTTGAAGTTGCCAAGGACGCAAACAAGATCGAGATAGCCAAGGCTGTCGAGGAGATCTTCGGCGTCACCGTCATCAAGGTCACCACCCTGAACGTCAGAGGCAAGGCCAAGCGCACCGGCGCTTACCCCATGGGTAAGACTGCCTCGTGGAAAAAGGCCGTCGTCAAGCTCAGTGCCGACTCCAAGAACATTGAGCTGTTCGAAGGCATGGTTTAAGGAGGAATAGAGAATGTCTATCAAAACTTACAGACCTACTACTCCTGCCAGACGTCAGATGACCGTCTCCGGCTTCGACGGTGTTGAGAAGCACGTCAAGCCCGAGAAGTCCCTCGTCGAGGTCCTCAAGAAGAACTCCGGCCGCAACAGCTACGGCCGCATCACCGTCCGCCACCAGGGCGGCGGCAACCGCCAGAAGTACCGCGTTATCGACTTCAAGCGCGACAAGACCGAGATGACCGCAAAGGTCCTCCGTCTCGAGTACGACCCCAACCGCAGCGCGTTCATCGCCCTGTGCGAGTATGAAGACGGCGAGCGCCGCTACATCCTCGCCCCTGTCGGCCTGAACGTAGGCGATACGATCGTCTCCTCCGCAGCAGCCGATATCAAGCCGGGCAACGCTCTGCCCATGGCAAATATCCCTGTCGGTACCGTTATCCACAACATCGAGCTGTACCCCGGCAAGGGCGCTCAGCTTGTCCGCTCCGCCGGCGTCGCCGCTCAGCTGATGGCTAAGGAAAACGGTATGGCAACCGTCCGCCTCCCCTCCGGTGAGTACCGCAAGGTCCGCATGGACTGCTTCGCGACCATCGGTCAGGTCGGCAATATCGACCACGCCAACGTTCACATCGGCAAGGCCGGCCGCAAACGCCACATGGGCATCCGTCCCACCGTCCGCGGCTCCGTCATGAACCCCTGTGATCACCCCCACGGCGGTGGTGAAGGCAAGTCCCCTGTCGGCCGTCCCGGCCCTGTAACTCCTTGGGGCAAGCCCGCACTTGGTTACAAGACCCGCAAGACTAAGAACCACACTGATAAGTTCATAGTCAAGCGCCGCAACGCAAAGTAAGGAGGGAACGTAAATGAGCAGAAGCATAAAGAAAGGCCCCTTCGCAGCGCCTGAGCTGCTGAAGCGCGTCGATGAGATGAACAAGACCGGCAACAAGCAGGTCGTCAAGACCTGGTCTCGTTCCTCCACCATATTCCCGTCCTTCGTCGGACACACCATCGCTGTGCATGACGGCCGCCGTCATGTTCCCGTGTATGTCACTGAAGATATGGTCGGCCACAAGCTGGGCGAGTTCGCTCCCACCCGTACCTTCCGCGGACACGCCGGCAGCAAGACCGGTAAGTAAGGAGGAGAAGAAATGGACGAAAAGAAAATTGCCCGTGCGGAGCACAAATACGCCCGTATTTCTCCCCGCAAGGTCGAGATCGTTTGCAACATGATCCGCGGCAAGAACGCGAAGGTCGCAATGGCTCTGATGGAGAACACTCCGAAGGCCGGCTGCGAGCTGATGATCAAGGTGCTCAAGAGCGCCATGGCAAACGCCGAGAACAACTTTGAAATGGATCCCGAGAAGCTCTACGTCTGCGAGACCTACGCAAACGCCGGCCCCATCCTCAAGAGAGGCATGCCGAGAGCACAGGGACGTATGTACCGCATCAACAAGCGCACCAGCCACATCATGATCGCTGTGGCTGAGAGAGACTAAGGGAAGGAGGCAGAATTAAATGGGACAGAAAGTTAATCCCCACGGACTGCGTGTTGGCGTTATAAAGGATTGGGATTCCCGCTGGTACGCAAGAGAAGACAAGGTCGGCGATCTTATCGTCGAGGACTACAAGATCCGCGAGTATCTGAAGAAGACCCTCTATTCCGCCGGTGTTCCCACCATCGAGATAGAGCGCGATTCCGCAAAGGTTCGCATTTATATCCACTGCTCCCGTCCCGGTGTCGTCATCGGCAAGGGCGGCGCAGAGATCGAGCGCCTGCGTCAGGAAGTCGAGAAGCTGATCGGCAAGCCCGTCGCTCTCTCCATCGTCGAAGTCCGCACCCCGGACACCAACGCACAGCTCGTCGCCGAGAACATCGCACAGCAGCTTGAGAAGCGCATCGGCTTCCGCCGCGCGATGAAGAACGCCATGGGCCGCGCCATGAGAATGGGCGCACGCGGCATCAAGGTCAAGTGCGGCGGCCGTCTGGGCGGCGCCGAGATCGCAAGATCCGAGTGCTACCACGAGGGCACCATTCCCCTTCAGACCATCCGTGCCGACATCGACTACGGCTTCGCAGAGGCTAACACCACCTACGGCCGCATCGGCGTCAAGGTTTGGATCTACAAAGGCGAAGTCCTCTCCCAGACTCTGCGCACCACCCCGCGCACCATGGATCTGAACAAGCCGCAGGAGCGTCGCCGCAGAGACGATCGCCGCGGCGGAGACCGCCGTCAGGGCGGCTACAACCGCGACAACCGCGACAACCGCGGCCAGAACGGCGAGCGCCGTCAGGGCTACGGCAGCAGACCGGCAGGTCAGGGCGGCTACAACCGCGGACCCCGTCCCGCTGCTCCCGCTAAGGAAGGAGGCAACACCTAATGTTAATGCCTAAGAGAGTTAAGTACCGCAGAGTACAGCGCGGCCGCATGAAGGGCAAAGCCACTCGCGGCAACGTCGTAAACTACGGCGAATTCGGTCTGGCAGCTCAGGAACCCGGCTGGATCACCTCCAACCAGATCGAAGCGGCACGTATCGCAATGACCCGCTACACCAAGCGTGGCGGTCAGGTCTGGATCAAGATCTTCCCCGACAAGCCCGTCACCGCGAAGCCGGCCGAGACCCGTATGGGTTCCGGTAAAGGCTCCCCGGAGTACTGGGTCGCAGTCGTTAAGCCCGGCAGAGTCATGTTCGAGATCGCAGGCGTTCCCGAAGAGACCGCCCGCGAGGCACTCCGTCTGGCAAGCCACAAACTGCCCATCAAGACCAAGATAGTCGCGAAGGGCTCCGAGTCTGAGAACGGTGGTGAATAAGATGAAGGCAAACGAAATACGTTCCATGTCCGTCGCAGAGCTTGAGACCAAGCTCGTCGACCTCAAGAAGGATCTGTTCATGCTCCGTATGCAGCATGCCACCAATCATCTTGACAACCCCACCAAGATATCTGCCGTGCGCCGTGACATCGCTCGTGTCAAGACCGTACTGCGCGAGAAGCAGAACTGAGGAGGTAAGGAAAAATGAACGAAGAAAGAACTACTTCCCGTAAGACCCGCGTAGGCAAGGTCGTTTCCGACAAGATGGACAAGACCGTGGTCGTCATCGTAGAGGATCGCGTTGCCCACAAGACTTATAAGAAGATCATTGGACGTACCTACCGCCTGAAGGCGCACGACGAGAACAACGAGTGCGGCGTCGGCGATATCGTCCGCGTGATGGAGACCCGCCCCCTGTCCAAGGACAAGAGATGGCGCGTGGTCGAAATCGTAGAGAAGGCTAAGTAAGGAGGCGCCAGAATGATACAGCAGGAAACTTATCTGAAGGTCGCCGACAATACCGGCGCCAAAGAGCTTAAGTGCATCCGCGTGCTTGGCGGTTCCAAGCGCAAGTATGCAAGTATTGGTGACGTAATAGTTTGCTCCGTCCGCAAGGCAGCACCCGGCGGCAGCGTGAAGAAGGGCGATGTCGTCAAGGCAGTCGTCGTTCGCACCGTGAAGCCCGTCCGCCGCGCCGACGGCACCTACGTCCGTTTTGACGAGAACGCAGCAGTCCTTATCAACACCGGTGATAAGAACCCCCGCGGCACTCGTATCTTTGGACCCGTCGCCCGTGAGCTTCGTGACAAGGAATACATGAAGATCCTGTCCCTGGCTCCCGAAGTGATTTAATGGAGGGCACCGAGAATGAACATTAAGAAAGACGATAAAGTCATCGTTCTGTCCGGCAAGGACAAGGGCAAGCAGGGCAAGGTCCTGATCGCCGATCCCAAGGGCCTGAAGGTCGTTGTCGAGGGCGTCAACGTTGCCACCAAGCATCAGAAGCCCCGCCAGCAGGGCCAGGATGGCGGCATCATCAAGACTGAGACCCCCATCTATGCCTGCAAGGTACAGCTTGTCTGCCCGAAGTGCGGCAAGGGCACCCGCGTCGCCCACAAGATCACCGACGGCAAGAAGACCCGCGTCTGCAAGAAGTGCGGCGCAGAAATCTGAGAAAGGAGATAACTTACTATGACAAGAATGAAGAAAAAGTATCTTGAGGAAGTTGCTCCGGCTCTCATGGAGAAGTTCCAGTACAAGTCCACCATGCAGATCCCCAAGATCGACAAGATCGTTGTCTCCGTCGGCTGCGGCGACTGCAAGGATAACGCGAAGGCTCTCGACGCCGTTATCAAGGACATCAGCGCCATCACCGGTCAGCACGCCGTTGCTACCGTTGCAAGAAAGTCTGTTGCAAACTTCAAGCTGCGTGAAGGCATGAAGGTCGGCGTAAAGGTCACCCTTCGTCAGGATCGCATGTGGGAGTTCCTTGACCGTCTCTTCAACGTTGCTCTGCCCCGTGTCCGCGACTTCCGCGGCATCTCCGCAGACGCGTTTGACGGCCGCGGCAACTACAGCCTTGGCCTGAAGGAGCAGATCATCTTCCCCGAAATCGAGTACGATAAGATCGAGAAGCTGCGCGGCATGAACATCGCCATCACCACCACCGCTCAGACCGACGAAGAGGCGCGCGAGCTGCTCAAGCTCATGGGCGCACCGTTTATGAACTAAGGAGGAGTTAAAAATGGCAAAGAAATCTATGATTCTGAAGCAGCAGGCTCCTGCAAAGTTCTCCACCCGTAAGTACAACCGCTGCAAGATCTGCGGCCGTCCCCATGCTTACCTCCGCAACTACGGCATCTGCCGTATCTGCTTCCGTGAGCTGGCTTACAAGGGTCAGATCCCCGGCGTCAGAAAGGCTTCTTTCTGATTCTTCCGGATCACGCCCCATGAGGGCAAAATCAGTTTCATACGGCGGGAGCTGATCCCTCCCGCCTGTGAATAAACAGACTGAGAATGTGAAGTTGAGCTTTAACGGCTCCTACGCAAACCGTGAAAGCGGAATGGAGCAAGCCCAGTGCATCCCCCGTCCCTTTACAAATCGAAGCCCAACGAAGTGGGTTCGATTTGTGGACGAAGACTGGGGGCGCGGATATGGAGCTTTAACGGCTCCTACGCAAACCGTGAAAGCGGAATGGAGCAAGCCCAGTCTGAGGATGACGAAAGGCCATGGCCAATCAAGCATTGGCATGGAACCTCGCCGCCTGAACCGACAGCCAAAGGCTGCGGTAACTCTAATATAGGAGGAAAACCAAATGCAGATCACCGACCCCATTGCAGATATGCTTACCCGCATCCGCAACGCCGGCAGCGCTAAGCATGAAACCGTCGACATCCCCGCGTCCAAGATGAAGAAGTCCATTGCTGAGATCCTTCTCAACGAAGGCTACATCAAGAGCTTCCAGCTCATCGACGACGGCACCCAGGGTGTCATCCGCGTAACCCTCAAGTACCTGCCCGGCAAGGAAAAGGCCATCCAGGGCCTTCGCCGCGTCAGCAAGCCCGGCCTGCGCGTTTACGCCGGCGCCGACGAGCTGCCCCGCGTCCTCAAGGGACTGGGCATCGCCATCATCTCCACCTCCAAGGGCGTTATGACCGACAAGCAGGCTCGCAAAGAGCATGTTGGCGGCGAAGTCCTTGCGTTCGTATGGTAAGGAGGCTGCAGAATGTCTAGAATAGGTAGAGAACCCATCACTGTTCCCGCCGGCGTTGAAGTATCCGTCAGCGAGCACAATCACATCACCGTCAAGGGCCCGAAGGGCACTCTTGAGCGTGACCTCGTTCCTCAGATGAAGATCGACGTCGACGCAGGCGTCATCCACGTTTCCCGTCCCGACGATACCAAGGAGAACCGTTCCCTCCATGGCCTGACCAGAACTCTGGTCGACAACATGGTAGTGGGCGTGACTCACGGCTTCGAGAAGAAGCTGGAGATCAACGGCGTTGGTTACCGTGCAGCCAAGGAAGGCAAGAATCTGGTTCTGAACATCGGCTATTCTCATCAGGTCATCGTCCCTGAGACCGAGGACATCCAGATCGACGTTCCCGATGCAAACCATGTCGTTATCAAGGGTATCGACAAGCAGAAGGTCGGCCAGTTTGCAGCAGAAGTTCGTGGTAAGAGACCTCCCGAACCCTACAAGGGCAAGGGCATCAAGTACGACTACGAAGTCATCCGCCGCAAAGAAGGCAAGACCGGTGCTAAGTAAACGGAGGTGTGCCTGAATGATTAAGAGACCTGATACCAGAGGACAGCGCATCAAGCGCCATAACAGAGTACGCGGCAAGATCTCCGGCACCGCCGAGAGACCCCGTCTGTGCGTATTCCGCAGCGAAAGCAACATCTATGCCCAGATCATCGACGACGTAGCAGGAAACACCCTCGTCTCCGCCTCCACCGTTGAGAAGGCATTTGAAGGCAACGGCGGCAACTGCGAAGCCGCAAAGAAGATCGGTGCAGCCATCGCAGAGCGCGCTCTGCAGAAGGGCATCGAAGAAGTCGTGTTCGACCGCGGCGGCTACATTTATCACGGCCGCGTGAAGGCACTGGCAGAGGGCGCCCGTGAGGGCGGCCTGAAGTTCTAAGGAAGGGGGAAAACTTATAATGGCATACAATAATGACAGAAGAGATCGTCGCAAGGACGAGGCTCCCTCCGAGTTCATCGAGAAGGTAGTTTCCCTCAACCGCGTCAGCAAGACCGTCAAGGGCGGCCGCGTTATGAAGTTCTCCGCGCTGTGCGTAGTTGGCGACGGCAAGGGCCGCGTCGGCTTCGGCCTCGGCAAGGCGAGCGAAGTTTCCGAGGCAATCCGCAAGGGTCTTGAGGATGCAAAGAAGAACATCACCGCCGTCACCCTGACCGGCACCACCATTCCCCATGAGGTCATCGGCGAGTTCGGCGCAGGCCGCGTCCTGCTCAAGCCGGCACCCGAAGGCACCGGCGTTATCGCCGGCGGCGCAGTCCGTGCAGTCGTTGAGGCAGCCGGCATCAAGAATATCCGTACCAAGTGCCTGCGCACCAACAACCCCGCGAACGTCGTCGCAGCCACTATGGAAGGCCTCAAGTCTCTGCGTGACGCGGCTCAGGTCGCGGCCGTCAGAGGCAAGACTCCTGAAGAAATTCAGGGTTAAGGAGGGCGAAACATGGCTAATCTCAGAATCAAGCTCGTCAAGAGCCTCAACGGCAGACACGATAAGCACATCGCCACTGCCTACTCCCTCGGCCTGCACAAGATCGGCAACGAGACCGTACAGCCCGACAATCCCCAGACCCGCGGCAAGATCGCCCAGATCGGCTATCTTGTCAAGGTAACCGAAGAATAAGGAGGGCAAGAGAATGTATATCAATGATCTTTCTCCCGTAGCCGGCTCCACCCATGTCGACAAGCGCAAGGGCAGAGGCCATGCCACCGGTAACGGCAAGACTGCCGGCCGTGGCCACAAGGGTCAGAAGGCTCGCTCCGGCGGCGGCACCCGCATCGGTTTTGAAGGCGGCCAGATGCCTCTGGCACGCCGCATCCCGAAGAGAGGCTTCCACAACATCTTTGCAAAGCCCCTCACCTCCGTCAACGTTGCAGTTCTCGATAAGTTCGAGGACGGCGCAGTCGTAGACGCGCAGGCACTGCTCGACGCAGGCATCATCTCCAAGTGCAAGTATGGCGTAAAGTTCCTTGGCAACGGCGAGGTTTCCAAGAAGCTGACTGTCAAAGCTGCTGCTTTCTCCGAAACCGCGAAACAGAAGATCGAGGCGGCCGGCGGAAAGGCAGAGGTGGTCTAAGTGCTTCAGACATTGCGTAATGCATGGAAGATCGAAGAGCTGCGCAAGAAGATACTCTTCACGCTGGTCATCATCCTCCTTTACCGTCTTGGCAACGCCATCCCTGTTCCTGACGTCAACATCGCCCTGCTGAATGCGTACTTTGCCCAGCAGCAGAGCACCATTCTCGGCCTGCTCGACGTTATGAGCGGCGGCGCGTTCTCGAACGCGACCATCTTCGCTCTGTCCATCCAGCCGTACATCAACGCCTCCATTATCATCCAGCTCCTGTGCATTGCGATTCCTTCGCTGGAGCGCCTGAGCAAGGAGGGCGGCGAGGAAGGCAGAAAGAAGATAGCTTCCATCACCCGTTACGCCACTGTTGCGATCGGCCTGCTTCAGGGCTTCGCATACTACATGCTCATCATGAACAACAATATGCTCAACGCAGACGCTCAGGGCATCTGGTCGGCGATAGTCATCATCCTGACCTTCACCTCCGGCTCCGCGCTGATCATGTGGCTCGGTGAGCAGATCACCGAATTCGGCATCGGCAACGGCATCTCCATGATCCTGTTTGCAAGCATCATTTCCCGTCTCCCGACCAGCCTCATCACCACCGTGCGCAACATCACCGCCGGAAATCTCCAGTGGTGGCTCGCACTGCTGATGCTCATCGGCGCGATCGCGATGATCGTCCTCATCGTTTACGTCAACGATGCGGAGCGCAGGATCCCCGTTCAGTATGCCAAGAGAGTTGTCGGACGCAAGATGTACGGCGGCCAGAGCACTCACCTCCCCATGAAGGTGAACATGTCCGGCGTTATGCCCATCATCTTCGCTCAGTCCATCGCCTCGCTGCCCGCAACCGTTGCGGCGCTGTTTGCAGGCAAGACTGACGGCTGGGTCAACACCTGGTTCGCCAACAACTCCATCCCCTACGCGATAATCTACTTCCTGCTGATAATCTTCTTCGCATACTTCTACTCCACCATTCAGTTCAACCCCGTGGAAGTTGCGAATAACCTGAAGAAGAACGGTGGGTACATCCCCGGCTTCCGTCCCGGCAAGCCGACCAGCGAGTTCATCCAGAAGGTTCTGAACAAGATCACCCTGTTCGGCGCGATCTATCTGGGCATCATCGCTATCGTACCCATCCTGATCTCCCACTTCAGCAATGCCGCGGCTCTCACCGGCCTGTCCCTCGGCGGCACCTCCATTATCATAGTTGTCGGCGTCGCGCTTGAGACCGTCCGCGCTCTCGAGGCCCAGATGCTTATGCGCAACTACAAGGGCTTCCTGTCCTGACAAAAGGAGTAAGGCTATGAGACTTATACTTTTGGGCGCTCCCGGCGCCGGCAAAGGTACTCAGGCTGAGATTTTGAGCAGGCTGCTCAATGTCCCGACCATTTCCACAGGCAATATCCTGCGGGCTGCCATGAAGAATGGCACGCCCGTGGGACTTCAGGCGAAGGCTTATGTCGAGTCCGGCAAGCTCGTTCCCGACGATGTCATCATCGGCATCATCGAGGAGCGCCTCGCCCAGCCCGACTGCGCCAACGGCTACATTCTTGACGGCGTGCCCCGCACCATCCCTCAGGCTGAGGCCATGGAGGCAAAGGGCATCGGCGTCGACTGCGCGCTCTCCATCGAGGTGGAGGACGACGTGATCGTGCGCCGCATGGGCGGCCGCCGTACCTGCAGGGATTGCAGCCAGACCTTCCATGTGGAGAACAATCCTCCCAAGGTCGAAGGCGTCTGCGATTTCTGCGGCGGCGAGCTGACCATCCGCAAGGATGACGCTCCCGAAACGGTCATGGCGCGTCTGGAGACCTACCATAAGGAAACCGAGCCGCTCAAGGCTTTCTATGAAGCCCGCGGCAAGCTGAAGTCCGTGGAGAACCAGCCGAGCATTGAAGCAACAACGGCCGCGATCACCAAGGCTCTGGGTATCTGACGATGGCTGAAACAATTACTATCAAGTCTGTCAGAGACATTGAGCTGATGCGTCAGGCCGGCAAGATCACCGCCGCCGCGCGCTCCATCGCGCGACAGGCAGTGGCCGACGGCGTGACCACAAAGCAGATAGACAAACATGTGCATGACTTCATCGTCAAGAGCGGCGCTTACCCGACCTTCCTCAATTACTGCGGATTTCCGGCCAGCGCCTGCATCTCGGTAAACGAAGAGATCATACACGGTATCCCCGGCAAGAGAGTGATCCGAAACGGCGACATCGTGTCCCTCGACCTCGGCGCCACCTATAAGGGCTTCGTCGGCGACTGCGCCGGCACCTACCCCTGCGGTGAGATAAGCGAAGAGGCGAGAAAGCTCATCGAGGTTACGAGACAGAGCTTCTTTGAGGGCATAAAGTTCGCCAAGGAGGGCTACCGCATCTCCGATATAGGCGCGGCGGTGCAGGATTACGTGGAGAGCCACGGCTATTCTGTCGTCCGCGATTATGTCGGCCACGGTGTGGGGCGCAAGCTCCATGAGGCACCCGAGGTTCCGAACTACCGGCCTGACCGGCACTCTGGCCACCGTCCCGATCCGCGTCTCGTGCGCGGCATGACGATAGCGGTCGAGCCCATGGTCAATATCGGCGGATACGAAGTGAAGGAAATGCCCAACGGCTGGACGGTCGTCACCGCGGACGGCTCCCTCTCGGCTCACTATGAAAATACCATCCTCATCACAGATGGCGAGCCGGAAATACTCACAATGGCAGAGGATATTTGACAGAACGTCAACACCGAACTTTGGAGGAAAATTACTTTGGCAAAAGACGATGTAATCGAACTTGAGGGCACGGTCGTAGAATCCCTGCCCAACACCATGTTCCAGGTGGATATCGGCAACGGTCACACCATACTGGCTCACATTTCCGGAAAGCTCCGGATGAACTTTATCAAGATCCTCCCCGGTGACAAGGTCACGGTGCAGATGTCTCCCTATGACGTCACCCGCGGCAGGATCACCTGGAGAAGCAAGTAGGAGGTATAACAAATGAAAGTAAGACCTTCCGTGAAGCCCATGTGCGAGAAGTGCAAGATAATCAAGCGCAAGGGTAAAGTCATGGTCATCTGCGAGAACCCGAAGCACAAGCAGCGTCAGGGCTAAGCAGATCGGGGCGCAGCCCCGCATCAACTCAGCGACAAGGTTAAAAGCCTGTCCTTATAAACAACATCCGCATCAAACGGGGGACTCCCCTCCGGCGGGAACAAGTCTCCGTGTTAAAGAATGCGGAACAATTATTCGAAAGGATGATCGTATAATATGGCACGTATAGCCGGCGTTGACCTGCCCAAGGACAAGAGAATCGAGATCGGTCTCACCTATGTCTACGGTATCGGCAGAACCAGCGCAAACAAGATTCTCGAGGCAACCGGAATTAACCCCGACACCAGAGTCAAAGACCTCACCGAAGAGGAAGAAGCAAAGCTGCGTGAGTGCATCGACCACCACTACATCGTGGAGGGCGACCTGCGCCGCCAGACCGCGCTTGATATCAAGCGCCTGACCGAGATCGGCTGCTACCGCGGCATGCGTCATCGCCGCGGCCTGCCCGTACGCGGCCAGCGCAGCAAGACCAACGCTCGTACCCGCAAGGGTCCGAAACGCACCATCGCAAATAAGAAGAAGTAAGGAGGGATATGAATTATGGCTGCTAACAACGCAAAGAAGAAAGTCAGAACCCGCAGAAGAGAGCGCAAGAACATTGAAAAGGGTCAGGTTCATATCAGCTCTTCCTTCAACAACACCATGGTCACCATAACCGATACTCAGGGCAACGCCATTTCCTGGGCGTCCGCCGGCGGACTCGGTTTCCGTGGCAGCAAGAAGTCTACCCCCTTCGCCGCACAGACCGCAGCTGAGACTGCCGCAAAGGCAGCCATGGAGCACGGGCTCAAGACCGTCGAAGTGTTTGTCAAGGGCCCCGGCTCCGGCCGTGAGGCTGCAATTCGCGCCCTGCAGACCGCAGGTCTCGAAGTGACGATGATCAAGGACGTTACCCCCATCCCCCACAATGGCTGCCGTCCTCCGAAACGTCGCCGCGTCTAATTGAAGGAGGGTACAGATAATGGCAAAGAATACACAGCCCGTTGTAAAGCGTGCAAAGGCTCTGGGCGTTACCCCGGCATCTCTGGGTTACACCGGCAAGAGCAAGGTCGACACCATACGCAACCCCAAAGCTCAGGTCCGCAGAAAGCAGAGCGAGTACGGTATGCAGCTCAACGAGAAGCAGAAGGTCAAGTTCATCTACGGCGTGCTGGAGAAGCAGTTCCGTCTCTACTATGAGAGAGCCGAGAAGATGCCCGGCATCACCGGTGAGAACCTCCTCGCCATCCTTGAGCAGCGCCTTGACAACGTCGTTTTCCGTCTTGGCTTCGGCATGACCCGCCGCGAGGCTCGTCAGCTCGTCAACCACGGTCACGTCACCGTCAATGGCCGCAAGGTCAATATCCCCAGCTATCAGGTCAAGCCCGGCATGGTCATTTCTCTCACCGAGAAGGGCAAGTCGATGCAGAAGATCAAGGAAAATATTGAGGATAACGCTTTCCGCGCCGCTCCCAAGTGGATCGAGTATGACAAGAATAATCTGACGGCAAAGATTATTGCAGTTCCCGCACGCGAGGACATTGATATGCCCATCGAAGAGCGACTCATCGTCGAGTTGTACTCCAAGTAATAAAGACACCCTCAAATTGGTAAGCTGAATCACCGCATGTGCCGCAAGTGGCACAAGACTTAAAAGGAGGGTTATAAAACACTTATGATCGAAATTAAAAAGCCGCGCATTGAGTGCATCGAAACACCCGCAGACAGCTCGTACGGCAAGTACGTTATAGAGCCTCTGGAACGCGGCTACGGAACAACACTTGGTAACTCTCTTCGCAGGGTACTCCTGTCATCTCTCCCCGGTACCGCCTGCACCAGCATCAAGATCGCAGGCGTACAGCATGAGTTTTCCACTATCCCCGGTGTGAAGGAGGACGTGACCGAGATCGTCCTCAATGTCAAGAGCATCATAGCGCTTCTGCATTCTACCGGCCCCAAGACCGTGTACATTGAAGCCTCCGGCGAGGGCGTAGTCACCGCCGGCGACATCAAGGCGGACGCGGAGGTGGAGATACTCAATCCTGAGCAGCCCATTGCGACCCTTGGTCCCGACGGCGCGCTGAACATGGAACTGGTTCTGGACCACGGCAGAGGCTACGTCTCCGCCGCGCAGAACAAGACTCCGCAGACGCCCATCGGCACCATCCCGGTAGACTCCATCTACACTCCTGTCCTCAAGGTCAACTACACTGTCGAGAACACCCGTGTCGGCAATCAGACCGACTTTGACAAGCTGACCATCGAGGTCTGGACGGACAAGACCATGGCTGCCCGCGATGCTCTCTCTCTGGGTGCAAAGATACTCTGCGACCACTTCACTCTCTTCACGGATCTGTCCGACACTATCGGCAGCAACTCCACTGTTGTTGAGAAGGTAGAGAAGGAACCTGATACCGTGCTCAAGATGACCATCGAAGAGCTGGATCTGTCCGTGAGGAGCTTTAACTGCCTCAAACGCGCAAATATCAATACCGTTGAGGATCTGGTCAGCAAGACTCAGGATGAGATGATCAAGGTCCGCAACCTCGGCCGCAAGTCCCTTGAAGAAGTCGAGCACAAGCTGACTATGATGGGACTGTCACTGGCGGACGAGGACAATCAGTAAGCTCTCAAGAAGGAGGAAATGCAATTATGCCCGGAACCAGAAAGCTCGGCAAGGCGACCGACGCCCGTATGGCAATGCTCCGTCAGCAGGTCACTGATCTTCTTGATCTTGGCCGCATGGAGACCACCGTTACCCGCGCCAAGGAGATCGCCCCGATGGCCGAGAAGATGATAACTCTTGGCAAGGCAAAGGATCTGGCGTCCTACCGTCAGGCACTGGCCTTCATCACCCGCGAGGATGTCGCCAAGAAGGTATTCGATGAGATCGCCCCGAAGTACGCGGAGCGCAACGGCGGCTACACCCGCATCACCCGCATCGGCACCCGCCGCGGCGACGCAGCGGAAGTCGCAGTCATCGAGCTCGTCTGATATCAACCGCAATGAATACGCAGAAAGCGAAAGCTTTCTGCGTATTTTTTTGTTGGGGAGGGGGAGGGGAGAAGTGTGCCGCACCAACTTGGCGCCCCTTCTAGGGGAGCTGTCAGCGAAGCTGACTGAGGGGTCGCCAGTCTTAATCAACTGCCATTAGGGAAAAGACAAGGCGTTGCTTAGATTCCCCTCCCCCCATCAAAACTCCTTCAGAAAAAAATTGCTTTCTTCTTCCGTTCCTGCTATAATCTGTATTTGTAGAACTCTGCGCATTTTTCGGGGGAGATTATGCCGATGAGATCAGGAAAAGCGAGCCTCATGGAACGTGTGGCCGCGTTCATTGTAGACAAACGAAACATCATTTTTCTCATATACATCGCCGCGGCGGTGTTCTGCATCTTTTCATCCGGCTGGGTGGAGGTCAGCGACAGCCTGACCAAGTACCTGCCGGAGAGCACCGAGACGCAGATCGGCCTCGAACTCATGGACGATGAGTTCACGACCTTCGGCACCGCGCGCATCGTCGTCGAGAACGTGAGCTACGAGCAGGCGGAGAAGATCTGCGCCGATATCGAGCGCGTGCCCGGCGTCAAGGAGGTCGCGTTTGACGACAGTCCGGAGCATTACAACGAGGCCGCCGCGCTCTTTTCCGTCACCTTTGACGGCGAAAACGATGACGAGGTCAGCGTCCTCGCCATGGATACCCTGCGCGACATGCTCAGCGTCTACGACCTCTACGTCAACACCGAGGTCGGCAACCCCCTCAAAGCGATAATCAACCGCGAGCTGCTCATCGTTGACGGCATCGCGGCGCTCATAATCGTCGTCGTGCTGCTGCTCACCTCGAAAACCTACGCCGAAATTCCGGTGCTGCTGATAACTTTCGGCGCGGCAGCACTGCTGAACATGGGCACGAACTACATGATGGGGGAGATATCTTTCGTCACCGACTCCGTCGCCATCGTCCTCCAGCTCGCCATGGCCATCGACTACGCCATCATCCTCTGCCACCGGTACATGGAGGAGCACGAAAACAAGGCCGCGCGCGAGGCGGCCATCGCCGCGCTCAGTAAGGCCATTCCGGAGATCTCCGCCAGCAGCCTCACGACCGTGTCCGGCCTTCTGGCGCTGACCTTCATGCAGTACCGGCTGGGCTACGACATCGGCGTCGTGATGATAAAGGCGATCATTCTCAGCCTGTGCTCGGTGTTCCTGCTGATGCCCGGCCTGCTCGTGACCTTCTCCGGCCTCATCGACCGGACGCACCACCGCAGCTTCATCCCGAAGGTCAGCTGGCTCGGCCGCTTCGCGTATAAGACGCGCTTCGTGATGCCGCCCGTGTTCGCGATTTTGCTCGTGCTGGGCTTCGTGTTCTCCGGCCGCGTCAACTACGTCTATTCGCACAATTCGGTGGACTCCATCCGCCATAACGAAAACCAGATCGCCTACCAGCGCATCGAGGAGCTGTTCGGCATCGACAACCAGATGGCCATCATCGTCCCCGCCGGGGACTACGGCAGGGAAGCGAAGCTCATCTCCGAGGTCGAGGAGCTGAGCCGCACCGTCAGCATCACGGGGCTTGCCAACATCAAGGCCACCGACGAATACTACCTGACCTCAGAGCTGACGCCGCGCCAGTTCGCGGAGCTTGCCGACCTCGACTATGAGGTCGCGCAGGTGCTGTACACGGGCTACGCGATGGACATAAACGAGTACGGCCAGGTCGTCACCAATCTTGAAAATTACGCTGTCCCGCTGCTGGACATGTTCTGCTACCTCTGCGACAAGCGCGACGAGGTCGAGGTCAACATTCCGGCGGACACCGAGGAGCGGCTGGACGAGCTTGAGCAGCAGATAAACGACGCAAAGCTCCAGCTCAAAAGCGATAACTGGAGCCGCATCGTCCTCTATGCCGACATCCCGACCGAGGGCGAGGAGAGCTATAACTACCTCGAGATTATCCACGGTATCACCGCGCGCTACTACGACGAAGCCTACGTCGTCGGCGATACGACGAGCTGCAAGGATCTGCGCACCTCGTTTGAAAAGGATAACCTGCTGATAAGCGTGCTGTCGATCGTGTTCGTCATCTCGGTGCTGCTGTTCACCTTCAAGTCCGCGGGGCTGCCGGTGCTGCTCATCCTGGTCATTCAGGGCAGTATCTGGATAAACTTCTCCATACCCTACCTCGCGGGGAATAACCTGTTCTTCCTGACGTATCTTATAATAAGCGCCATCCAGATGGGCGCGAACATCGACTATGCCATTGTCATTTCAAGCCGCTTCATGGAGCTGCGCGAGTCGCTGCCGCTGAAGAAGGCCATCGTCGAGTCGATGAACCTCGCCTTCCCGACCATCGTCACCTCGGGCACGATGCTCGCCTCGGCGGGACTTATCATCGGCCTTGTCACCTCGGACGAGACTGTCTCCGCCATCGGCGTGTACCTCGGCATGGGCACCGCGATATCCATCATGCTCGTGCTGTTCGTCCTGCCGCAGATACTCCTGCTGGGCGACATTCTGATCCGCAAAACCAAGTTCACCATATCCCGCGGCGCGGAAGCAACCACGCACACGGGCATAATCCGCATCAACGGCCGCGTGCGGGGGACGCTGGACGGCATCGTGGACGCGGAGATACACGGCGTTTTCAAGGGTACGCTCAACGCGGTCATCGACATGGGCAGCGTTGAGGAACTACCGGAAATCATCATACCGGAGCCGGATCGCGGCGGAGGAGAGGAACAATGAAGAAGAAAAGAGTAATGGCGCTGCTGCTGGCCGTGCTGCTCGCGGCGGGCATCGCGATACCCGCGGCCGCGGCGGACAATCAGGTCATACATATCGTGACCGCGGAGGATCTGCGCACCTTCGCGCGCAACTGTCAGCTGGACAGCTATTCCGTGGGTCTGTCCGTCCTGCTGGACGAGGATATCGACATGGGCGGCGAGGCGATACAGCCGATCCCGTCCTTCTCCGGCGCGTTCAACGGCAACGGCCACAGCATCACGAACTTCACCCTTGCGACCGACGGCTCGCATCAGGGCTTCTTCCGCTATATCGAGGAGGGCGCACGGGTCATAAATCTCAAGCTCTCCGGCACGATAACGCCGGACGGCACGCGTGAGAACGTCGGCGGCATCGCGGGCACGAACCGCGGCACCATCAGCGGCTGCGCCTTTGACGGCACCGTCTCCGGACTGACGAACGTCGGCGGCATCGCGGGCGAGAACTACGGCACCGTCAAGAACTGCACCGTCACCGGCAAGGTCACGGGCAAGCGCTATACCGGCGGCGTCGTCGGCTTCAATAACGGCACCATAGACTCCGCGTACAACCACGCCGAGGTCAACACCAGCATCACCGCCAGCGAGCTGGAGCTTGACAGCCTCAGTCTCATGGACATGACCAGCCTTGACCTCACCTCCGCGAACGACGCCAACGTCGTCTCCGACAGCGGCGGCATCGTCGGCGGCAGCGTCGGGCTTATCTACAACAGCGTCAACTACGGCACCATCGGCTACCAGCACTACGGCTATAACGTCGGCGGCGTCGCGGGGCGGCAGTCGGGCTACATGGAGGGCTGCGAGAACCACGGCCGCGTCTACGGCCGGAAGGACGTGGGCGGCATCGTCGGCCAGATGGAGCCGTACATGGAGCTTGCCCTGTCCGAGGATCTGGCGACCGAGCTTCAGACCCTGCATGACCTCGTGACCGTGACCCTCAGCGACACGAATATACAGAACGACGATGTCAACGCCGCGCTCTCGCGGATGCAGAGCAACGCCTATTCCGCGGCGCAGGGCGCGTCGAACCTCGCCGACCACCTCGGCGGCGTTGCGGACACCGCCATCGACTCGACGAATGAGATACTCAACCGCATCGACTATTCGATCAAGGCCATGGAGCCGATAATGTCCGACCTGAACCAGGCGGCGGTCAACTTCTCCCTCGGTATGCAGCACATGGACAACGCCATGGATAACCTCGAGATGGACAGCGCCACTCTCGGCGAGCTGCACACGAATCTCGACCAGATGTCCGAGGCACTGGAGCGCATCAACGTGGAGCTGGAGTATCTGTCGTATATCGCCTCGGCGTATTTCAATAAGAAGGGCGACGGCGAGGTCGACCTCGACCAGCTCCGCCCGGATAATTCCGACGAGATAAAGGACAAGTACGGCTACGACTATGACCTTGACGCCGGCAGCTCTTCCGCCAAGCTCAAGAAGGCGCTGGTACAGGTCGTCTCCGACCTCATCATGGACACCGCCAAGCTCTCCAAGGCGACGAGCAAGGTGCTCGCCATCCTCGACGATTACTACCTCACCCCGATATATGACACCGACGGCGACGGCATCCCCGACCAGAGCCGCCTTGAGTACGCCAACGACGAGGGCGGCATGGCGCGCGACAACTTCACCGCCGCCTCCAATTACCTCGCCAGCGCCACCGGCGGCCTCGACGAGCTGAACCAGTACCTCGCCTCGCTCGACAAGGTGCAGTTCCCGAACCTCGGCAGCAAGTATTATGACTATTCCGACGAGCTGTTCAACGGCCTGACCGGCGTCGCGGGCAGCATGAGCGACCTGAACGTCGCCATGGATTCGACCTCCGACACCCTGACGTTGAACCTCATGCGCGTCAACGACCAGTTCAACGTCGTCATGCAGCTGCTCGCAAACGCCCTCAGCGGCAATATCGAGAACAACGTCTATGACGACGTGTCCGAGCCGGATAACGACGAGAGCATCGAGGGCAAGCTCTCCGGCTGCGTCAACTACGGCGAGGTCAGCGGCGACCTTGACGTCGGCGGCATCGCCGGCGCTATGGCCATCGAGTTCGAGGCCGACGTGGAGGGCGACGTCACCAGCGGCCTGAGCGTCACGCGCATCCTCTCCAAGACCTATATGATAAAGTGCGTCGCCCGCCGCTGCGTCAACCGCGGCGCGGTTACGGCGAAGAAGAATAACGTCGGCGGCATTGCGGGCGTCACCGAGATGGGCACGATAATCGACTGCGAGGGCTACGGCAGCGTCGAGAGCAGCACCGGCGGCTATGTCGGCGGCATCGTCGGGTATTCCTACACCAATGTCCGCGACAGCTACGCCATGTGCAATATCGCGGGCGCGGAGTACGTCGGCGGCATCGCGGGCTACGGCACCGAGATAACCGATTGCCATTCGCTCGTCGGCGTCACGGGCGCGACGGCCTGCGGCGGCGCGATCGCGGGCTACGCCGATATGAACGGCGAGGGCGTCGTGGACGGCAACAGCTTCGTGCATGAGACGCTCGGCGCGATCGACGGCATCAGCTATAACGGCCGCGCCACGCCGATAAGCTATGAGCAGCTGCTCGCCGTGCCCGGCATACCGGACGAGTTCAGGACCCTGACCCTGCGCTTCGTCGCGGACGGGGAGACGGTCAAGGAGCTGAGCTTCAGCTACGGCGATTCGATAGACGAGAGCGAGATCCCCGCCGTGCCGGAGAAGGACGGCTACAGCGGCCATTGGGCGGATTACGATTACAGCGCATTGTATTTCAGCGACGTCATCGAAGCCGAGTACAGCTATAAGCGCGCGACGCTCGCCGTCGAGAATACCCGCGCGGGCTCGCCGATGTCAATAGTGCTCGTCGAGGGCAGCTTCAACGATGGCTCGCAGGCCATGCTCAACGAGTACGTGGGCGACGATCCGCATACCGACGGCACGGTGCTCGAAAAGTGGGTGCTCCGCATCGACGATATGGACGAGGACACCGCGGCCGGCAGCTATTCGGTGCGCTTCCTGCGTCCGGAGTTGGAACGCAGGTCGCATAAGCTGGAGATCTACACCTTTGACGGCACGGATTGGACACGTGTGTCCACCCGCAGCAGCGGCAGCTATACGGTGTTCGACTGCAATTCCGATACGGTCGTGTTCGCCGCGGTCGAGACGCGCGGCACACCGGTGTGGGTGTGGGTCGGCGTCGGCGTCCTCGCCGCCGTAACGCAGATTGGAGCTGATGTCCCCGCTGAACAGCACGCCTTTCTGCGGCACATAACCAATGGCGTCGCGCAGCTCATGCTGTGGGATGTCGCGAACGTCCACGCCGTCCACTGTGACGCTGCCGGCCGATACGTCGTAAAAACGGGGAATGAGATTGATAAGCGTGGATTTGCCGCTGCCGATGGAACCGATGAAGGCC
>ERZ772867.1091-NODE-1091-length-33103-cov-7.990589_pt1 | contig 33103 bp, 30 predicted proteins | sample MGYA00511341_ERZ772867 | MGnify/ENA primary metagenome ERZ772867 (study PRJEB29015, sample SAMEA2737707) | human gut metagenome | biome: human gut; feature: human-associated habitat; material: faeces | place: China | collected 2012 ... | reverse complement strand
TGTCACAGAATGTGGTGGAAACCTTTATTGACCGCATCGAGGTTTTCAACGATGAACGCGTGAAAATTCGCTTTACATTTGAGGATGCATTGAACAGTTGTGAGGAAAAGTAAGTGCAGCGATTTCTTGATTTAAGGTAAATACAGAATTTCAGAAGCAAAAAATCGAAGGCTCGCGTAAACCACAGACAGCACCCAGGAGAATTCGAGGGTGCGTCTGCAGCTTATGCGGGCCATTTTATTTTGTGCTTTTTACTGCGAAATAATGTTAAACTCCAAGGCTGACAAGAGTGGCCTTTAACTCCTTTGCCATGCGGATAATGACAGTCTGTTCAGTTTCATTACAGTCCAACAGCAAGCGATGAATTTCAGAGTTTGCTGAGGAAGATGAATATTCAAGACAGTCGAGCAAAAGCTCATCCGCGGAAACGGATAACGTGTTGGCAATTTTGACAAGAACAGAAAGGCTTGGAGCCTTTGTGCCATTTTCGATTTGGACAATGTATTCACGACTGCAGTTGACTTTTGCGGCAAGAACTTCTTGCGTCAGATTCGATTTTGAACGGTAGAAGCTGATTCGTTTTCCTAGAGAAGTGCGATTTACGGACATATAGTGATCTTCCTTTCAAATGCCCGCATAAGATACTTTAATTATTTGACTTATGGAGAAATGAATCAAGAGGAACCAAAGAGGCAATTTGCATAGAAGTCAGAATTCTTATTTTTCCCCTCTAGCGGAGATGGCTTCTGAGGCCAAAATGTAAACCAGCAGTTCACATTTTGAGCAACAAGTGAACTGATGGTTCACAGAAAAAATCATCTGAAAAGAGTATAATAAAAGCATGAAATCAAGCTGCGAAAATGAAGTGGGGAAAACGAAATGGAACGGCTGCTGACACTGTATAGCGAAGTTCAGTCAACGGATGTACGGTGGCTGTGGTATCCCTTTATTGCAATCGGGAAAATCACACTTCTGCAGGGTGATCCCGGCGATGGAAAATCTACCATGATGATGAATCTGATTGCGGAACTTTCAACAGGAGGTAAGACCCCGGATGGCTGTAAGATCGGCGTGCCGCAAAAAGTGATTTATCAGTGCTCCGAGGATGGCGTTTCGGATACGATAAAGCCCCGATTGGAACGCTGCGGGGCAGACTGCAGGAAGATTGCTTTCATCAATGAAGAGGTTTATAACGGCCTCACATTGGACGATGAGCGCATCCGTCAGGCAATCATTGAATTTCGGCCTCGATTGGTCGTGATCGATCCGATTCAGGCTTATCTTGGCAGCGATTCGGATTTGCAAATCGCAGGCAGAGCGCGGAAACTCATGCGCCGTCTTGGAATGTGGGCTGCTGGCTACGACTGTGCCATCGTTTTGATTGGCCACCTTAATAAAAAAGAAGGTTCCAAAGGGCTGTACCGCAGCCTGGGAAGCATTGATGTTGTGGCAGCAGCACGAAGCGTCCTGCAGGTGGAGCGAGATACCGAGAATCCTGATATAAGAATCGTACATCAAATCAAAAACAGTCTTGCGCCTACGGCAGAAGACATCCGCTTTTCCATTTCTGCCGACAAGGGCTTTCGATGGCTGGAATGCAGGCCGCAGCTCTTTGAAAAACAACAGCCGGACACCGAACCTAAATTTGATACAGAGCAACAGAAAGCTGCCTACTGGATCAAGCATTTTCTTGAAAAAGGCGATATGAGTGCGAATGAAATTTATTGCCGTCTGGACAATGAGGGTGTCAGCAAACGAGTGGCGCGGATGGTAAAAACAGAAATGGGAATCCACTGCTACCAGAAGAAGCGGAGATGGTATTGGAGTGTTCAGCCGGAGGAAGGTGCTGTAAATGGACCACAGGTATAAAGTTGGCGGCTATGTGAAACTTGCAAAATTGTGGGAGCGCTCCAAGGATGCAGCAGTGGCCTATCATAGTTCCTATTATGCTGAAAAGTTTAGGGATGATGCGGATAAAAGGCTGGTTGGTGTCTATATTGACATCACAGGGAATAAGGAAATTTATAAACGCCCGGAAATGGTGCATCTGCTCAAAGATTGCAAAAAGGGTGCCGTCAATCTGATTTTTTCACAGACAAGGGCCTACCTTGCAGCGAATACCTGTGATTTCTGTTTTCTGCTGAAATATCTGTTTGACATGCCGATGCGAGTGGACGTTGTTACAGATGATGACGACCAGAGAATTGACACGATTCTTAATGTTGAGAATCAGCGTCAGAACCTGAAAGAATTGGCCGAAAAATATACATCGATCCGAAGGAAAGATTATCTTGAGTGGAGAATTCGACTGGAAGATGAAATGACAAAGGCTGAAGAAAAATGAACGTAGAACATATCCCAGCAGAAGATGTGGACATGCTGCCGTGTGGAGCAGACTGGCAGAGTAGGCATTTGGAGTCCGAAAAGAGAAAAGCTGAAATTCGGGACAGAATCCATAAGCAGGCAGAACAGGGCCAGAAAACGGCAAAAGACTACTTTCGTCCGGCGAAACCGACACCGTCGATTTACGACAGCGACCTGAAGCGTGTAGCCGTTTATGCCCGTGTCAGCACTTCCAGCGAAGAACAGATTTCTTCCATTGAAAACCAGACTCTATATTACACCAAAAAGATTGCAGAAACGGAAAACTGGAATTTGCAGGATATTTACAGCGATGAAGGAAAATCGGGTACTTCACTGCGGAAACGGGATGCGTTTAAGCGCATGATGCTGGATGCCAAAGACCAGAAGATGGATTTGATTATCTGTGCCAGCATTTCACGTTTTGCCCGGAATTTTTCGGATTGCATGACACAGATCGCAGCTTTGAAAACTATGCATCCTGCACATCCCATCGGTGTGTACTTTGAAACAGAGAATATCTACACGCTGAATCCAAGTAGCCAATACAGCCTTGACATTCAGGCGCTTCTGGCGGACTGGGAATCGGGCAATAAGAGCCGCCGCATGATCCTTTCGTATGACCAGCGCATTATGACAGGCCAGTACCCGGTGGCCGACCTGATGGGGTATCGGCATACTAAGGATGGCCAGTTGGTGATCGAGCCGGAAGAAGCAAAGACGGTGCGGTTTATCTTTCTGGCGTTTATTCAAGGGTATAACTACGATCAGATTGCAACGATTCTGACGCAGAAGAAGCGTAGCACCCTGCGCGGCAGGCAGGAGTGGAATGGCGTGATGGTGGCAAACATCATGAAAAATGAACGCCGCTGGGGTGATCTGGAAGCCCGGAAGAGCATCGTGGTGGACTACAAGCTGGGCAAGGTCACAAAGAATAATGGGAATCGCTGCTCTGCCTATGTCCCGGAACATCACGAAGCAATTGTTTCGCCGGAGATTGCACGGGCTGCACATCTTGTGGCATCCAGCAGCAAAAAGTGCGGTGTGCAGGATGTTGTGGTAATCCGGCAGGGAGCATTGAAAGGCTTTGTGGGTATCCATCCGAACTGGAACGGTATCAATGCCGAAAGCATCCGCAGCCTTTGCCTGAGCACCTATCTGCCGGAAGAGGTGGCGAAACTGAACAAGATGGCAGAAATGCGGTCTGGAAAGAAGTTGGATATGGCATTGTTATCTGATTATCTGACGGTTTCAGGTACTTGCTTTATCAACCAGAGCAGCCCGGTTATGACGATTTCTAAAAATGGAATCCGTTTCAGCAAGGCCTGCCATAGCCGGTTGGACGACTGCGAGTATGTGGAACTGCTCTATCATCCGATTCTGCAGGTCGTGATTTTGCGAAAGAGCAATCACGGCTTTTCAACGACGATGCGCTGGAGAGATGACAATGACGTTCATAGTGCTTTTTCAGCCAGAGCATTTTCTGGACTGGTCTTCCAAACATTGAACTGGAGAAGGAATTGCCGCTATCAGTGCCGTGGTATCTGCCGGGGTCAGGGAAATGCAAAATTTCTGATTTTTGAATTAGATGAGTCCCGGATTTTGACTGGGAAAAATCAGTATGAACAAGAAAATTGTTCGATGAATCTGAAATGCCGGCTATATCGGAGTAAATGGGTTCAGAGCATTACAGTTAGTGATGTGATGGAATCTGGCCAAGTCGTAGAAAATCCCATGATTGGTGCAATTCCAAGCAGAAATGAAGTTCAACGTGAACTGGACGATCTTTTGATGTCGATGTAGGAGGAATTTATAGAATGGAAGAAAAAAGCAGGGCGCAGGAACTGAGCGTTCGGGAAATCTCCTTGATTCGTGAGTTGACGCAGATACGAAAAGAACATAAAAGAGAACTGGAGTACGAAAAATTTGATGGCTATGAGTTGCCGCCGCGTACACAATTTTCCATGCTGAATAAGCCAGCAGTGAGCATAAAGTATGGCGTTATGAAGTTTAATATGGCCTGCATCCGGCTTTTTGAAGGAATCAAGTATGTTCTGCCGATTTTGCACCCCAATAAGAAGCGGCTTGCGTTGATTATGTGCCCGGAAGAGGACAGCGCGTCTGTTGAATGGGCACGACAGAAAGACGAAAACTGGGTGAATAAGGATATTACATCATTGGAATTTGTGGAAAATATCTTCAGGCTCATGAACTGGAATCGGGAATGCCGTTATAAAGTGCTTGGACGGGTGGCTAATTCAGATCAGGGTCTTTGTATGTTGTTTGATTTGGAAGAAGCAATCATGTTCACCCCGAAGCCACAGGAATATATGGATCCGCTTACTGGTGAAATGAAGAAAAAGCAGATGAAATTCTTCCCGGATGCCTATAAGAACCGTATCGGAAAATCTTATAATGACTACATTGCAGATCATCAGATGAACATGTTTGAGGACTTCATTGGGTATCAGAGTTCTACTGTATTGGATGAGCCCGAACGGGAAGCAGGCACTACTTCAATACCGATTCCGCAACGTGAAGAATCTGAAAATACACCTTCGCCAGATTTACCGGGACAGCTTGAAAACGTACAACAATCGGGCAATGAGATTGCTGAGAGAGGAATGCCGATATGAATTCTGGGCGAGTTATGAACCTGCGAGTGACAATTCCGGCGGAAAGTCGGAGAATGAATGTTGGGAAAGATGTTATCCGTGTTCTTGGAAGTCCAGCCTATATCTGCGTTTTGCAGAGGAAAGATCGGAAGTCTATTGCGATTACTCCGTGCACCGCTGAACATCCCATGTCCTTTAAGGTTCCAGACAGGCTGTTGACCGATGGGCAGTGTCGGATGATGATTAACGGAATACAGTTCATTCAGGTGTTGCTGGAAGCAAATGGTCTGGCGGCAGGAAAAGACCATCAGTTTAAAGGACGGTATGATGCCGAGAAAAATGCAGTTATCATTTCGCTTGAAAAAGATGAACAAAGTGCCCTCTCGCCTCAAAAGTGTACAACTTGACATCACGTCCATTTGGACGTATAATACGTCCAAATGGACGTGATGAAGGGAGCCGATATTATGCGTGCCGGAATTTTAGATGGCTTTCAAACGATAATTCCAACAGCGGCAGCCGTCTTATTGAAAAAACGACAAATGTTAAGGCTGACGCAACAAGAGATTGCCGATCGCGCAAAAATAACTTTGCGTCAATATCAAAGGTTGGAATCTGGGGAAAGAAGTATTTTGACCTGTTCTTTTGGCTTGGCGTGTCGAGTAATTGAAGCTCTTGATATGGATGTTTCTAAATTCTATCATGGTGACTATTACCTTGAAGAATTGAAAACTATTGAAGGCAAATGATTTGGTGACAGGGGAAAACATCAATTTAAATGACGGCATGATGCCGAAAAAAGAGCAATATGGACAAATCTATGCCGAAAAGTTTACATCTGCAAGCTTGATATGCAAAGCGTTTTATGGTAAGATGGAAGCACAATAGGGAGAGTGTACACTCCCGTTGAACCTGTTGCTGAGAAGTGAATGCTGATGGAAAACCAGCTTGCTCACGCGATAACTCAGACGAAGTATAATTCGAGTGATGATAAGGCTGCTAAGAACAGCTGGTCACTAAAACTATATCGAATAAGCAGATAGGCTATACGAGGCTCAATTAGTTGAAAACCGATAACATAAGAATCCTAATAAGCAGTGGGGCATCTCTATGAATGAGCAATTGCTGAAAATGAATGGCTTATCGGTGGGAATTTTAGATGCACTATCATTTGAGTCGCATTTGGGAATTCCGTTGAAGAAGAACTTGCATTATTTTGATAAGGATTTGTTAATTGCTGAACTGATTTCGATGACTGAGTGGTTGGATGAACAGGAAATCCTTTCTAATATTGCGCTAGACTACAGGGTTAAGAGCTTGGATTCTATACTTTTGAAGTATGATCGTTACTATCCGGATCATCAGACACGAAAAGTGTTTAATGATATTCTGGGCTTCCGGGCTTTTTGTGATAGCTACGATCAAATATTAGAAGAAGAGTTTTCACCGTTCCGGATTGCTGATATGGCAAAAGGAAAGGCAGTGGATGATGGTTACAGGGGTGTCCATGTGTACTATCAGAAAAGTGGAAGACATTACCCCATAGAAATCCAATTTAATACGTTGTTTGATAGGCAATTAAATAACTGGCTTCACGATTATCTGTATAAAAAGAGTTATCCCGTGGAAACAGGGAAGATAATGCGTGAAAAGTATGAAAATGGATTGATTCGGAATGAACATGAATTTAAGGAGGTGCTGAATAATGTGCTATTTGGTAGCAAAAGATCGTAATGCACATGGTTGTTTTGCTCTAAAAACGACGCATGGGAAGCATCTGGTGGAATTAAAAAGAGAATTGAACAGAGAGGTTGGATATAAGGGAGTACAGCTTGTAACAATCAGCAGACCAACAGCGTATGGTGAGTATGCGCCTTACCACTTTGTGGATACAGAACAGGAATTTCAGACTCTTGTAAAGGGTCTTCGTCCATAAAAATTAAGAGATAAGCCCTACAAGGATCAAATTGGTTCAAAACCGATTTGAAAACCTTGTAGGGCTTATTTATTTACAAAAATTTTTGTTCCTTACTTGACAACCGCATAGGGTCAACCAAGAAAAACTACGATAACTAAAGGGTTTTGACGGCTTGAGTTGTCCTTCAAAAGTTTTATTTGTTAAACAACTGCAAGAAGCGGGAAATCCTGAGGGTTATATGTAGGTGGCTTTTGGAAGCTCTGTTTTGACCCACAAAAAGGAGCAGCAAATAAAGATTGAAGGAGAGTTCAAGCCTACGGTGGATTGCCATTGGGCAATCCGCCGTGGGCTTGTTTGCGCAAAAAAGATTTAGGATGGGATAGAGGAGTGGAATCAAAGAAAGTTGTACAACACGTTTACTTAGTAGGCGCTAAGTCTATATATCGAGTTGCGGAAAAAGATAAGGAGTATTTGAGGGATGAGGAAGAAAAAAATCAAAATACTGCATGTGGCGCAAGCTGCTGGCGGCGTGGATCGCTACATCCGAATGCTTCTCAAGTATTTGGATAAAGAAAAATTTGAAAATATCTTGGTCTGTTCCCAAGATTTTAATAGGGAAGATTATGATGGCTTAGTGGACTCTTTTGAACAAATTGAAATGAACAGGGCAATCGGGGTGAGTGATCTGAACTCGATTAAAGAAGTTCGGAGGTTGATAAAAAAATATAATCCCGATATTGTTTACGCTCATTCCAGTAAGGCCGGTGCGATTGCTCGTGTGGCGGATATCGGATTGAAAAATCACTGTGTATATAACCCACATGGCTGGGCATTCAATATGCGGTGCTCTGACAAAAAAAGAGCAATGTACACAGCCATCGAGAAAATGGCAGCTCCATTTTGTGAGAAGATCATCTGCATTTCAGATGCGGAAAAGCAGTCAGCTTTAGAGAAGAAAATTTGTAGAGAAGATAAGCTACAAGTCATTTTTAACGGGGTGGACATCGAAGCATATGAAAGCGGAGAACACGGAACAGTTAAACGGAGCAGCTTGGGCATACCTGAAGATGCATATGTCGTTGGTATGGTTGGACGTATTAGCCCCCAGAAAGCACCAGATGTGTTTGTAAAAATGGCGAAGTTGGTCAAGGATGAAATCCCTAATGCACATTTCGTTATAGTCGGAAGCGGAAACCAAGAAGCAGAAATCAGAAAATACGCTGAAGAAAACAAGTTCGCGGACAGTTTACACATTACAGGTTGGGTTGATGATCCGATGAGCTATGTAGAACTCTTTGATGTTGCCTGTCTATTAAGTCGTTGGGAAGGATTTGGATTGGCTTTACCGGAATACATGATGGCAGGCAAGCCAATTGTAGCAAGCCGTGTTGATGCCATCCCTAATATCATCCGAAATGGAGAAAATGGGTTGCTCGTCGAAGTAGATGATGCTACTGGGGCAAGTGAAGCTGTATTACAGATTTATCGGGATAGGAGTTTGAAAGATAAATTGGTATCGAAGGGAGTAGAAGACGTACATAATAGATTCGATGCTCAGAGAGTATCAGAGGAACACGGGATATTGTTTGAAAATATGTGGAAAGTGGAAACCATATAATTAATGCCTTGTTGGAAGAGGAGTAAAAGAACAGTGCGGACAAAAGATATAAAACTGATAATTGATAAGGATTTGGATCGAAACAAAGACATAAAAAATCACTTATTTTTTGTATCTTTCGATTCGGCAACAGTTTCATTAACGGTAATACGATATTTGATAGAATATGCAGCATTCCATTCAGAATAATCATGAAATTAACATACAACAAATATAATCACATTCCTTTAGAAACTAATATCGGGGGGGGGTAAGAATACCCCATCTTCTAGGAATTGTTTTGTCGGGCAAAGCGTCAATTGGTGAGCAATGTACAATAATGCACCAAGTCACAATCGGTGTTGATGAATTGAAAAACAATAAAGCTCCAGTGATTGGAAACAATGTGTTTATTGGAGCAGGCGCAAAAATCATAGGCAATATAACTGTCGGAAACAATGTCGTTATTGGAGCAGGTGCAATCGTTACAAAATCCGTTCCTGATGGAAAAACGGTGGTTGGAATTAATCGAATAATCGAACAATCGAATGGGTGAAAGTAAAACTATGAAAAGAATTAGAGTGCTACATTCTGAATTGAATGGAGAATTAGGGGGGATTGAAAGTTTCTTATATAATGTTTACCGGTTTATTGATAAGGAAAAGGTAGAGTTTGATTTCCTCACTATATCGGATACGCCAGCATACGGAGATAAGTTCAAAAAAATGGGCTCCACAGTTTATAAGGTCCCCAAACATATAAACTTTTTGGGTTATTATTTTGCAATTGACAAAATACTGCGAGAAGGAAATTATGATATAGTTCATATTCATAAAAATTCGGCGATAGATATTTTGATTTTGAAGGTGTTACAGAGATTTCCTAACATAAAGGTCGTTGTGCACTCCCATAATACATTCCCAAGCGTGGGAGGTAAACTTGAAAAGCTACACAAGTTTAATAGAAAATACCTATATGATAATAGAAAAAATAGATGGCTTCACTTTATATCCAACGGAATATTTCTGCCCCAAAAATTATTATACTAATGAGATGAGAATGACGCGAAACACATGTTCAATTCATCACTATACCAGCTCGTGGAGTTCGGCTAAATTTACGAGGTTTCATGTATTCGAAACAAAGATTATGAAAATTTTTGGACCTAAGGTATCGGATTTTTTTATGGTAAAGCTTGCGAGAAATATATATTGCAATGGCTTGGCTGTAACCGTAAAAAAAGTCTTGCGTTTATACAAGAAGTAAGGATATACGGGTCTTAATTATATATCAAACGAGAAGGCTAAGTTGCTGAAGATGGAGATATAAATGCAAAAGTCTATGCTGAAGAATTCAGTGTTTAACATAATATACACAGCTTCGAATATATTATTTCCTTTTATTACATCAATATATGTGTCCAGAATTTTACTTCCAGTTGGTGTTGGGAAGGTTGCGAGTGCACAAAACATTGCTTCGTATTTCGTTACAGCAGCTGCCCTTGGGCTGCCATCCTATGGGGTTCGTGAATTTGCAAAAGTTAGGGAGGATACCGCAAAAAAGAACTCGTTGTTTACGGAATTGTTCATTATTAATTTGATTTCGACAACAATATCTTTGATTGCATACATATTTGTTTTGATCTTAAACAATGGCTTTAATGGGGAAGGGGCGTTATATATTTGCTGTGGTTTGGCCATCTTTTTTAATTATCTGAATATTGACTGGATATATCAAGGCCTAGAAGAATATGGATACATAACGGGTCGAAGCGTTGTAATCAAGTGTATATCTCTTGCGCTCTTGGTTGTTTTTGTTAAGACAAGAGAAGATTATGTGGCATATGCTTTACTAACAAGTTTGGCTTTAGGTGGAAACTACATTTTTAATGTTATCCATGCAAGAAAAATGGTTGGATTTACGTTGGTAAACCTCAAAATTCGAAAACATATAAAGCCAATTGTATTTATTGCTGGAATTATATTTATGTCCACAATTTATAATAAAATAGATATAACGATGCTAAGTGCGCTTTCGACAGATGAGGCTGTTGGGTATTATTCGTATGCTCAACGTACGGTGAATATTGTCTTAACAATGTGCTCGGCGGTTACAGCAATCTTTTTACCAAGATTGAGTTATTACTACGATAATGAAAAGGCGGTATTTTATAAACTGATGGACAAAGGATTTCAAATTCTTTGCCTAGGTGTAGTTCCTTTAGCTGTCGGACTTTTCTTGACGGCAAATCAAGCGGTTGTTTTGCTATATGGTGATAGTTTTACCCCTACAGGAACTACAATTAAATTAATGTGCCCACTTATCCTGATAAAAGGGTTTGGTGATTTGTTATGTTATCAGTTGGCATACAGTTCAAAGAATGAGTATATTCTTCTGCCAGGTTCTGCAATCGCATCTATCATAAATGTTATCACAAATTCAATTTTGATTCCCCTATATGCACAAAATGGAGCTGTGATTGCGTCTGTCATGAGTGAACTAACAACAAATATAATTCAATTTTTGTACTTGAAACGTAAAATTAAATACCATATAAGCAATACAGCACTAGTACTTTCATTGTTTTCAACGATGGTAATGGCGGCAGTAGTTTGCGCTATTATTAAAATGAATTTACCACTTGCAGTAGCGCTGGCTATGGAGATTTCAATTGGCGGAGCAATTTATTTGTTGATGAATATTGCCTTAAAAAATCGAATTCTATCCGAAATGTTGACAAAAGTGCTTAAAAAACATAACACGGGTTTCCAAGATTCATAGTTTTCCGGTAAACATGGTAATGCCAAAAGATGATTTGGATAAACGCAATTTAGAGCGTATCAAACTAGACTAAAAACGAAGGAGCGGAATACAGTGGCATGGATAAAAAAGCAATTAAAACGTCTGGTAAAATACTGTTATCTTTTTGTAAAGGTTCAACATCTATGAATCTTGCTAATGTATTTGTCAAGAGTTTTTTTATAGATTTTCCGATTTTCTTTTGGAAAAAGGGCGCATTAAATTGAATCCACAGCAGTTGTGGATTTTTGAAAAAGATATATAATAGAGTCAGTGGTTACTGTTGCTTGAGTGTTTCCATCGCTCTCGCGTAGTAGATGCGGAGAAACTTGTCGACTCCGGCCATTTTAGCTACGTTATACGGTTTCCCTTCCTGTTCCTTTTTGAGCAGAAAAAGGTAGACAGGGTCATCTTGAGGTCGTGTAAGTTTGAGTGCCTGCATGGTATTGATAATATTATTGCGGACTATATACAATACCAAACGATTTTGCGCAACAGTGGGGCACAGTTTATTCAAAATCTGATAGGAACAAATCCTATCATAATTGTTGGCTGTGGTGGCACGATGGAAGATCCGAACCTGTCTGGCTTTATGTCATTTGCGTATGAGAAACTTGGAACCTCTGATATACCTTATTTTTATCTGATGAAGAGTGGAGACACCATACCCAATTTGCCGATGAATGCTATTCCAGTATTTTATGGGGATGATTATGAGGATCTCCCACTTTTTCTATCAGAGATTGCAATGACTCGGCTTCAGAAAAGAGCAGGATTGCAATCAGTCATAGCAGTGAATCCTTATTTGGAGCGCAGAACGGCAATATCTGCTTTTGGTAGAATGCACTTTTCTAATAGCTTTAACCCCTTCGTGGGTAGAACTGTGGAACTGAATGACCTAAGTTCTTTTTTACAAGATAAGGAAAAATTCTTGTGGCGGACTATTTTAGGTGAAGGTGGAATAGGAAAAAGCCGCCTGATTTTGGAATGGATGAAAACTATGCCTTCAAGCTGGTTTGGCTTTTTTGCGTATAAAAAACCGGAAAAAGCGCATCTGTTCGTTCCGTTTGCAGATACTGTTGTGGCGTTTGACTATGTCTTAGGGCAAGAACAGCAATGTGCAGATACAATTGCGGCATTTATTGAAGCGTTTTCGGATTCGCCATACAAGCTTAGAATTGTATTGCTGGAACGGCATCAGAGAGCATCAGAATATGATTGGCTGATTGAATTAAAACGGAAAATGCCCAATGAGGCCAGGTTGGAATTTGAAGCGGGTACTTATTCGAAGCCCGTTTTGACAATTGGACCACTCGATGAAAAAGACGAGGCGTCATATATTGAAAACTATTTGGAAGCCTATCTACCGCTTCTTGGTACAAGTGCCTTTATTGATGAATGCAAGGCTGATAAGGCAAATAAGGCAAAAATAATACAAAGTAAGTTTCGAAATTCGATGAGTGCTCCTTGCTTGCGTCCGCTATTCCTTAGCGTGTTCATTGAAGTGTGGCTTAGTAAAGAAGGGCGCACAAACCTTACCTCTACGGAAGAATTACTAAGTGAATATTTGAATAAAGAGAAAAAACGCTGGAAGCTAATTTTGGGCGATGATATTTTGGTGGATTCGTATCTTCGGGTGCTTTCGGTTGCTTGCATTGTAGGAATTTTTAACATTACGGATGTACAAGGTACAAACTATTTGGCGGAAGATTGTAATAGGTTGATCTCTTTTTTTGATGCAAGGAGTGGAAGACCGGGAGCAGATAATCTCTTTGAGGATTTGTTTGTGTCTGTCAGCGAACAAGAGGATGATCCGGCACAACCAACGCTATTCGAGTTGCTTTATCAGCAGATGGACAAAGAGCCGCAAAAAGCGGAGAGTGGAGGTTCTTCAAAGAGCCTTGATCAAGACGAGAAGTTTTCATTGTTGGCACCATATGTTAAACTAAGCGCTGATCCGCAAGAGGTTTACCTCAATATGCGTGTAAGAGGTGGCGTGGCCACAGAAGAGGAAAAACAGAAACTGATACAGCTTCAGAACCAGAGAACCCAGAAAGAGAAGATGCTCCCAGATCATGCGTGGCTCATGGAACCGTGCTTTCCGGACGTGATTAATGAGTATATCGTTGACTATGTCGTGAATGTGAGAGATGCTGAACGATTTGCAAAATTGGTCAAATCAAATTCTGTGATGGGCTTTGCAAAATTCATCTCGCTGGCACTGGATGACTGGCCGGAGAGTGATGTGTTCCAAAAAATAGCGATCACGCCGCCAGACGAGGAGTTGAATGATTCTGAATACTATTTAGGCTTGATGTCGAGGATTTCAGCTATAAAAGATATTGCTGCGGTAGAAGATGTGCTTTTAGAACGTGAGCCGATTTTCCAGAGGTATGAGTTGGAACTATGGCGAAGAATAGCAATCGTCTTGACTGATCGGGGAGATATAAGGCGTCTTTACAATAGCGGTCTGAAATATATTCGATTTTTAAAAGAAATATCAGAAAAGGTAACAATCCGTGATGAGGCGGTAGATGCTATAGAGGCGTATTGCGTTGGTCTTCATAATGCGGAAGCAGTTGATGAGTATGGTGCTTTCCTGAAAAAGTGCGGTGAATTGACCCAGCTACTTGCAGATAACAAACGGATTGCGGTAATTTGCTGTCAAAACTATGGACGGCTGATGCACTTGCGACTCTATAAAAACGTTAACGCAGAGATTCAAGAGGAATGGAATGCTATCGTAGAAATTTTGAAGCAGTGCAACTACGATGAGGATGTATATAAAAATGTACTGGATGCGGTAGAAGAATACTTTCGTACCCTTGTCCAACGAAAAAAGGAGGATAAGCTGTTTGAGCTGGAACGCTTTATGGCTCAAGTGTATGAAGAAAATGGACGATGTGAAGCGGCAGAAGTCGCAGCGCTCTGCCTTGCTAATTTATATAATAGTGGGGGACATAGAAAAATAACACCAGATGAATATGAAACGATAAAAAAGTATTTGCAGAAATTTCCGGAATCCATGCATATTCGGGCGGCGTTTATTATTGCGAGTGAAGCCATATATTCACCGTCGGCGGAATATAAGCGAGTTCCTGATAAAATTATTAATAAGGCAAAGCAATGGTCTGAACAGTATCCAAAGAAAATCGAATTTCAGGAGGCATACTTTGGCTTACTATTTTCAAGACTGAAATATGCTCAGGCACAAGATATGAGAAATGAACAGAGAAGAGTATACCGGGAGATGAAGACAGTTGCGGAAAGGGCGAATTATTCAGAGTATAATGAATCTAACCAATTGATGGAATCGGTTGATATACTTCATAGAGTATTTGGCTACTAACAAAAAAGTAGAACGGTCTGAATCTTACACTGAACTAAAGTAATCTTTTCAAACCCTCAAACCGTATGGGTGTGCCCACAAAAACCCATCCATGCGGTTTTCTAATAGAACGATTGTTTCGTATCGAACAAATGTACTCGTTTCTCACTGCATCCCTCAAAATCACTTCCGGTGAAATTTCAGCAAAAGAGGTAGCAGGGGAGAGCAGGGACTGAGTAACCGAGCGGTACAGATAAGGAGATATCAAAGTCAGTCAGCACATCAAAAACAACCCCAATCACTTCAAAAGTACTCTTCAAAAATCAGCAATAACCTATCACTCAATTCCGTCCATCAATACACCCATCAACCCATCATCCAACCCCTCATCACCCCCACCCTGAGGAGCGCATCTGGGCAGGGCGGCAGCCCTGGGTCCCGGACGCTCCGAAGATCAAGCACGACAAGATGAAACAATTTTACATGATTGACATGGAACGAAAAATGTGATACTATCATCTTATCAAAAAAGTGCGAATCCCTCTCGCTCGCGAAGGAAAAATCTCTCTCGCAATGAGAAATCAAACGATACAACGAACGAAAATCGAATTTGCCGAAGGCTGGCAGACACGAGGGACTTAAAATCCTTTTCTGAAGACAGAGTATGGGGTTGCCCCCGCTGGAGACATTGAAAATCTCAGAATTGTTCGTTGACTCGAATGATTGTTGGACTTTCTTTTTGCTCTGCTTTCTGGAAGCTTTGGAGAGACGAGAGAAATCATTCTTGCACAGATAATCCCGTATGGACGCGTTTACAAGAACCTTTCCATGCGGGGCCATAGTGAAATATTTTTATATCAAACAGACTGCCCCCAAAGTAGCTCGCATCAAATCGCGCTGCTTTGGGGGCAGTTTTACGCTTTACGGGGAATGGAAGGGGCGCTGTCGTCCGTAAGGCCGAGAATATAATCGGTACTGGTATGGTAGAGACCGGCAAGCTGGATCAGCACCTCGGTGGGGATATCCCGCTTGCCGGTCTCGTAATTGGAGTAGCAGACCTGTGTGCATTTCAGATACGCCGCAACATCCTTTTGCAGCAGATCACGATCCTCCCGCAGATCCCGGATACGTTGATACATGGTATTTACCTCAAAGGCTTTATTTAAGGTAAAGTATAGGCATAACGAAATGTTATATTGACATATAAAACAAAATGTTATATCATAGTATCGCGCCGGGAACAGCTGTGAATCTCCGGCGCAAAAGGGGAGAGCATCATGAAACTGGAATTCCGGCAGACGGTGACCTGCAACCACCTTACGCTTGCAAGGGTCTGCAAAACTATCGACTGGCAGCAGCCACTGCCCCGGTGCGGAGAATATGTGGCCGGGCTGGATACGCTGGACGGCGAACCGGAACTGCCGGTGCGCAAACTGCTGCACCGGGCACAGGACGGCGGCTGCCTTGCGGAGCTGCCGGGCTTCAACATTGCGCAGCTGAGGCTTTCTTACCGGGAGCTGGAGCAACTGGCAGCAAAAAAAGGCTGGACGCTGCAAAAGCTGTAAAAAACTTAAATTTCCCTCTTGCATTCTGGCCGATTCGTGCTATAATAGTAAGGCAATCGTTTCCAAGGCCGCTCGACGGGGTAGCCGATATTGAAGGTTGTGATGGGCACATACATTAAATATGGCCCCAATAAGTCAGAACCAGAAATGAGGTGAAAAGAATGAAACAGGGTATCCATCCGAACTACGTTGACTGCACCATTACCTGCGCTTGCGGCAACGTCATCAAGACTCGTTCCACCAAGCCCGAGATCCACGTCGAAGTTTGCTCCAAGTGCCATCCTTTCTACACTGGCAAGCAGAAGCTGGTTGACACCGGCGGACGTGTTGAGCGCTTCAATAAGCGTTTCGGCCGTAAGTAATTATAGGCTATCTCATGCCGCTTCCTTCGGGAGGCGGCATTTTTGCGTTTTGCGGTGGCAAATATTTCGTTTTCCCACACAGGATTGTCTTAATTTAAACACATTTTCCATCTAAACTAAAGCAGTTCCAAACCGGAAAGCGCTGGTTCTACGCCGCTTTCCACAAAACAGCTTCTGAAATAAAAGGAGAGTTTGCTGTGATCGAAGTTTCTCACCTGAGCAAGTCCTACGGCAGCCGCCCTGCTGTGCAGGATCTCTCGTTTACGGTGCCGGACGGCCAGATCTACGGCCTGCTGGGGCCAAACGGCGCGGGCAAATCCACCATTATGAATATCCTTACCGGCTATCTGGCGCCCACCGAGGGCGAGGTAAAGGTAGCCGGCTTCCGTCTGCCTGAGCAGGCGCAGCAGGCTAAAGCCTGTGTAGGCTATCTGCCGGAGCAGCCGCCGCTCTACCCGGAAATGACTGTGCAGGAGTATCTGGATTTTGTGGCAGAGCTTAAGGGGGTAAAGCACGCGCAGCGCAAACAGCAGGTGCTGGCCGCTGCCCACCGCACCGGGTTGGAGGAAGTGTTGCCCCGGGTCATCCGCAGCCTGTCCAAGGGCTACCGTCAGCGAGTGGGCATTGCGCAGGCGCTGCTGGGCAGCCCGCAGCTCATCATTCTGGATGAACCCACCGTAGGGCTGGACCCCGCACAGGTCATCGAGATCCGCAACCTCATCCGGGAGCTGGGCAGGGCGCACACGGTCATCCTTTCCAGCCACATCCTCAGCGAGGTGCAGGCCGTGTGTCAGCAGGTGCTTATCCTCTCTAAAGGCCGTCTGGTGGCTGTGGGCAGCCCGGAGGAGCTGGGCGAGACTCTAAATCCCGGCAGCCGTCTGCGCGCTACCGCGCAGGGCGAGCCCGACACCGTGCTGGCCGCTGTGCGCAGCGTGCCGGGCATCTGCCGGGTAGAACTGGAAAGCGCTGCGGACGGTCAGGTCACCTTTACCGCCGAGAGCGAGGACGCCGCCGACCGCCGCGCCGCCGTGTCCCGGGCACTGACCGAGGCCGGCTGCACCGTGCTGGCACTTGCCGCCGAGAACCGCAGTCTTGAGGAGGTATTCCTTGCGCTGACCGAAAAAACGCCGGAGCAGGAAGCCCCGGCAGAAGGGGAGGAGAATTGAGATGCTGGCCATCTTTAAACGAGAACTCCGCAGTTGCTTTCACGGCATGATCGGTGCGGTGCTTACCGCCTTTATGCTGGCGGCTACGGCTATCTATTTTGTGGCGCTGAATCTGGGCTATGGCCTGCCGGATTTTGGCTACTACACGCTGTGCCGCACCATTTTTGTGTTGCTGCTCTACATCCCGGTGCTCACCATGCGCTCCTTTGCGGAGGAGCGCCACAGCCGCACCGACCAGCTGCTGCTCACAAGCCCGGTGTCGGTGGGCGGCATCGTGCTGGGCAAATATTTTGCGCTTTGCGTCATTTTTGCGCTGCCCTGCCTTGTGGATGCGGGCATGATCCTTGTGCTGAAGGCGCTGGGCGCTACCGGCACCAGCACGCTGGCCAATTTTTCTGCCCTGCTGTGCTATTACCTCATGGGCTGCGCCGCCATTGCCATCGGGGTGTTCCTTTCCAGCCTGACTGAAAACCAGATCATCGCCGCCGTGTCCGGTGTGGCGGCGCTGCTGCTGACTTATATGATGCCCAGCCTGCGCACCATGTTCACCACTGGCAGCGCGGTGGCGCTGGCGCTGTTCACCGCCATTGCCGCCGTGCTCAGCGTGGTGGCGGGGCTGCGCAGCAAAAGCTTTACGCTGGGCTGCCTTTCCTTTGCGGGGTGCTGCGTGGCGCTTACGGCACTGTTTCTGCTCAAGAGCAGCTGGCTGACCGAGGCTTTCAGCGCAGTGCTCAGCGCACTGTGCCTGTTTACCCCCTTTGAAGAATTTGTCAACAGCAGCTTTTCCATCCCCACGCTGGTCTACTACCTGACCGTGGCGGCGGTGTTCCTGTTTTTCACCGCACAGGGGTTGGAAAAGCGCCGCTGGAACTGAGAGGAGGCCATAACGATGAAATGGAACAAGAACGCAGCCTCCCAAAAGGGCAGGGTGTTCCGCAGCGGGCTGCTGTCCACCGCCATGCTGGCGGCAGTGCTGGTGCTGGCGGTGCTGCTCAACCTGCTGGTGCGGGCCATCCCTGCAAAATATACGGAGTTCGACCTCTCCGAGGCCAAAATGTACACCCTGAGCGACAGCACCAAAGCGCTGGTGGAGGGGCTGGAAAAGGATGTGCATATCTATTACCTCTGTGAAACCGGCAGCGAGGATGCCATCATCACAAAGCTGCTGGACCACTACGCCGCCGAGAGCGGGCACCTGAGCTGGGAACAGAAGGACCCCACCCTGTACCCCACCTTTGCCGCAAAGTATGGCGCAGAGAATGTTTCCACCGGCAGTCTGATCGTCACCTGCGGGGAGAACAGCACCGTACTGGATGCCGCCGACCTGTACGAGTACGATTATACCGACTACTACACCACCGGCTCTGCCAGCGTGACTTTTGGCGGCGAAAAGCAGATCACCTCTGCCATCTATAAGCTCACCGCAGCGGGGCAGAGCCACGCCTACTATACCACCAACCACGGCGAGCAGACCCTGACCGACTCCCTGACCGATGCGCTGGACGCCCAGAATATCGACGCCCAGCCGCTGGACCTGCTTACAAGCACCATCCCGGAGGACTGCGATCTGCTCATCATCAACGCACCCACCACCGATTTTTCCGCAGGGGACAGCCTTGTGGATGAGATCAGCCAGCTGCAAGATTATCTGGCGGCGGGCGGCAAGCTGCTGCTGACCAGCAGTGTTTACGCCCAGACCCCGCAGCTGGACGCCGTGCTGGCGCAGTTCGGCCTTGCCCGCGCAGAGGGCATGGTGGTGGAGGGCGACAGCAGCAAGGCACTGTATAACTCTGCATGGTCGCTGCTGCCGGACTACGGCACGCCTACCGAGAGCACCGCGCTGAACGGCGTGAATACCAATACCCATGTCATGCTGTCGGTGGCGCAGGGCATCACGGTCACCGAGACCGAGGATGTCACCGCCGAGCCGCTGCTGAACAGCTCCTCCGCTGCCTATGCCAAAACCGACATCAACGACCTTACCACCATGGAGCGGGAGGACGGGAACGCAGATGGCCCCTTTGCGCTGGCTGTCTGGGCACGGAACGAGGATACCGGTGCCGAGGTTCTCTGGATCGGCTGTCCCAACATGGATAACGAGCAGCTTTATCAGTCCATGCCCGGCAACCTGACCTTTTTGCAGGGCTGCGCCGCCTCTCTGGTGGGGCAGGATATCCTTGTGGACACCAAGGCGCTGGAAGCCGAGCCCATCACGGTGGCAGGCTCCGCTGCCGCAGCACTGGGGCTGACCTTTGTGTTCGTGCTCCCGGCGGCGGTGCTCATTGCAGGGGCAGTGGTGGTGCTGCTGCGCCGCCGCAGATAAGGAGATCGCCATGAAAACAAAACAGCGTGTCTTGCTGGTATTGCTGGCAGCGGCAGTGCTGCTGGGCGCGGCATTGTGGGCGATGATCCGCAGCAACGCCAAGGCCGAGCAGGCGGCCAGCGTCGCCGCCGAGGGCAGTATCCCACTTTCCAGCTTTGCCGCCGAGGATCTGGAGCAGATCGAGTATACCTATAACGGCCAGACCTACACCCTGCAATATTCCGGCGGCAGCTGGCAGTTGACACAGGACCCCGCCTATCATCTGGACGAGAGCACCTGCAATACCATGCGCACCGCCCTGATGGCGCTGAATGCCAAGCGCAGCCTGACACCGCAGGCAGGGGAGGACTACGGGCTGGACAGCCCGCAGCTCACCGTTACGGTCACGGCGGCAGGGCAGAGCACTACCCTGACCTTCGGGGCAGAGAACCCGGTCACCGGGGATCTCTATGTGCAAAAAGCCGGGGACGATGCCATCTATACCGTCAGCGGCAACAAGGTCGCCTGTTTCCAGCTGGATAAGGCCGGGCTCTTCGGCAGTTTCTGCCCCACCGGACTCACTGCTTCGGCCATTACGCAGGTAGCCTATACGCTGGCAGATGGCACCTCCGTCACCCTGAACGCCGTCAGCGAGCCGACCGAAAGCGCCGACAGCGCCTCTTCCTCTGCCTACGAGACGGTGTGGCGGCTGGCCTCTGACCCCGCCGCCAGCCTTGCACAGGACAAGGTGCAAAGCCTGCTGTCTGCCCTGTGCACCTACGTTACCGCCCAAGCCACGGACGCCGACCTTTCTGCCTGCGGCTTTGATGCACCGGTATTCACCGCCGCAGTCACCAGCGAGGACGGCTCCACCGTTCAGCTGGCCTACGCCTGCGGTACGGACGGGTGGTATCTGCAGGTGGAAGGCGATACCTCGGTATACACAGTGGATATCAGCACTGTGCAGGCCCTTCTGCTGACGGAAAACGACCTGAAAACGCAGGAGTGATTCCTTTTGTACGCTGTGCCGAAACCAAGGCGCAGCGTATATTTTTTTGCAGCTTTTTATAAAGTTGCGGCAAACATCTGCAGAGTGATTGACAATCCGACTGTGATTGTTTATTATAAACCGTGACAGGGTAAGTCCGCCGCGCAAGATCATGCTTCTGTGCGGGGCGGAGCATCCCTTATACGCAAAAAAGATGGGGCAGGTTCCCTGTCTTTTTTCGTATCTGAGAACAAGGAGGATAACATATAAAATGGACAACTCGGTGGTCGTTTCACTGCGGGATATCGTAGTGGAATTTGATGGACAGCGCATTCTGGATGGGCTGAATCTGGATATCCATGACAAGGAGTTCGTGACGCTGCTCGGTTCCTCCGGCTGCGGCAAAACTACCACCCTGCGCCTGATCGCAGGCTTTCTGGAGCCGAACGCCGGCAAGGTGCTGCTGAAAGGGGAGGACATTACCGGTGTGCCGCCCTACAAGCGCCCGGTGAATACCGTGTTCCAGAAATACGCGCTGTTCCCGCACCTGAACGTGTTCGAGAACGTGGCCTTTGGTCTGCGGCTCAAAAAGCTGGACGAGGACACTATCCGCCGCAAGGTGCGCGATATGCTGGAGGTCGTGGGCTTGAAGGGCTTCGAGCGCCGCAGCATCAGCCAGATGTCTGGCGGTCAGCAGCAGCGCGTGGCCATTGCCCGCAGTCTGGTCAATGAGCCGGAGATCCTGCTACTGGACGAGCCGCTGGGTGCACTGGACCTGAAGCTGCGCAAGGAGATGCAGCTGGAGCTCAAGCGGTTGCAGCGCGAGATGAACATTACCTTTATCTATGTTACCCACGATCAGGAGGAAGCGCTTACCATGTCCGATACCGTCGTGGTCATGAACGGCGGTAAGGTGCAGCAGATCGGTACCCCGGAGGATATCTACAACGAGCCGAAAAATGCCTTTGTGGCGGACTTTATCGGCGATTCCAACATCGTGGACGGCGTGATGCACAAGGACTTTCTGGTGTCCTTCTCCGGCGTGGATTTCCCCTGCGTGGATCGCGGCTTCGCCCGGGAGCAGAGCGTGCAGGTGGTGGTGCGCCCGGAGGATATCGAGGTGGTATCCCCCGTGGAGGGCCAGCTTGTGGGCGTGGTGAACGATGTCATCTTCAAGGGCGTGCACTTTGAGATGCACGTCGAGTGCGAGGGCCGCGAGTGGCTGATCCACTCCACCCGCGCCTGCACCCCCGGCGAGACCATTGGTATGCGCATCGGCCCCAACGAGATCCATATCATGGCGCGGAGCGAGGGGTGATGTGCCATGAAGATTTATGATAAAAAGCTGGCCTATCCGTACTTTGTATGGATGGTGCTGTTTACCGTTGTGCCCTTGTTCATTGTGGTGTACTACGCCATGACCGATGCCGAGGGCAACTTTACCCTGAATAACCTTACCTCCATCAGCGGCTACGGTTCGGTGTTTGCCCGCAGTCTGCTGCTGGCGCTTATCGCTACCGTTATCTGTCTGATCATCGCCTTTCCGGTGGGCTATTTTCTGTCCCGGTTGCGGGTGAACAAGCAGCACATCATGCTTATGCTGGTCATGCTGCCCATGTGGATGAACTTTTTGCTGCGTACCTACGCATGGATGGGTCTGCTCAGCGTCAATGGCCCGGTGAACACCCTGCTGGGCTTTATCGGCCTTGGCCCCTATACCATGCTCAACACCTCCGGTGCGGTGGTGCTGGGCATGGTGTATAACTATGTGCCCTACATGATCCTGCCGCTGTACACCAGCATGACCAAGATCGACCAGAGCCTTGTGGAAGCTGCGCAGGATCTTGGTGCCAACACCACCAAGACCCTTGTGCGGGTGCTCATCCCCATGAGCGTGCCGGGCATCAGCACCGGCATCACCATGGTGTTCGTGCCGGCAGTGTCTACCTTTGTCATCAGCCGTATGCTGGGCGGCGGCTCTAATCTGCTGATCGGTGACCTGATCGAGATGCAGTTCTTGGGTAACAGCTATAACCTGAACGTCGGCTCGGCCATGAGCCTTGTGCTGATGATCATCGTACTGCTGTGCATGAGCTTTACATCCAGCTTTGACGAGGATGAAATGGAGGGCGTGTCCTGATGAAAACAAAACATCTGCGCCTGATGCAGCGGGTCTACATCATCCTGTTCTTCTGCTTCATGTACCTGCCCATTGCCTACATGATCGTGTTCAGCTTCAACCAGAGCAAGGGCTATTCGCTGTTTACAGGCTTTACCTTTAAATGGTACCGCAGCCTGTTCACGAATGCGTCCATCCTCCACGCGCTGTGGGTGTCCGTTGAGGTGGCCATCCTGTCTGCCATCATCGCCACGGTGCTGGGCACGGCAGCCAGCCTTGGCATTGCCTCCATGAGCCGCAAAAGCCGCCTGCTGGTGACCAACATCACCTATATCCCGGTGGTCAACCCGGAGATCATCACCGGCATCTCCCTGATGCTGCTGTTCGTGGCCTACCAGCGCTTTGCCACACAGTCCGCATGGCTGCCGGACAACATCATGGGCCTGCCCACGCTGCTCATTGCGCATATCGCGTTCAACGTGCCTTACGTTATCTTTAACGTAAGCCCCAAGCTCAAGCAGCTGGATATCAAGCTGTACGAAGCAGCGCTGGATCTGGGCTGCGACCCCCGGCAGGCTTTCTTTAAGGTCATTCTGCCGGAGATCAGCCCCGCCATCCTTTCTGCCTTCCTCATCTGCCTGACCTATTCCATCGACGATTTCATGATCTCCTACTTCAACTGCGGCACCGTGGAGACCCTGCCCATTGCAATCTACTCCATGACCCGTAAAAAGGTCAGCCCGGAGATCTACGCGCTGTCCACCATCATGTTTGTGGTCATCCTCAGCGTCATTCTGGTGTCCAATGCCATGGAGAGCCGCAGTTACCGCCGGGATCAGAAAACGCTGCGAAAGGAGGGTGCATGATGAAACGCATTGCTGCATTGCTGCTGACGCTGGCTGTGGCGCTGTGCGCCGCATTGCCGGTGCTTGCCGCCGGTACCATCGAGGTGACTGAGGACGTCTCGGTGTCGGATGCTTACGACTGGACCCGCTTCAAGGGGCAGAACGTCACCCTGAATGTCTATAACTGGGGCGAGTACATCTCCAACGGCTCGGACGACAGTGTGGACGTGGTTGCCGCCTTTGAAAAGCTGACCGGCATCAAGGTGAACTACACCACCTTCGACTCCAACGAGTCCCTGTACGCCAAGCTCAAGTCCGGCGCAGCCAACTACGATGTGATCATCCCCTCCGACTACATGGTGGCAAAGATGATCAACGAGGGGATGCTTGCACCCCTTGACTACGACAATATCCCCAATTTCCAAAAGATCGATGCAGGCTATCGCAACCCGGATTACGACCCGCAGAACGCTTACACCGTGCCCTATATGCTGTGCACCACCGGCATCATCTACAACACTACCATGGTAGACGAAGCCCCCACTTGCTGGGCAGACCTGTGGGATGAACAGTATGCGGGCAACATTCTGATGTTCAACAACAGCCGCGACGCCTACGCTATCGCTGCATTTAAGAGCGGCCACAGCATCAACCCCGCCACCCCGGAAGAGGTGGACGAGGTGGTAGAGGAGCTCAAGGCACAGAAGCCGCTGGTGCAGGCCTACGTCATGGACGAGATCTTTGATAAGATGATCGGCGGCGAGGCGGCCATCGGCGTGTACTACTCCGGCGATGCCATTACCATGATCGATGATAACCCGGATCTGGCTTGGGTGTTCCCGGAGGAGGGCAGTGTGCTTTCGGTGGACTGCATGGCTGTGCCTGCTGCCAGCGAGCACAAGGAAGCCGCTGAGATGTTCATCAACTTCATGTGCGAGACCGACATCGGCAAGGCCAACAGCGAGTATATCGGCTACACCACCCCCATGCACGATGTTTGGGAGGTGCTGGACGAGGATCTGAAGACCAGCGAGATCGCCTATCCGTCTGAGGAGGACGCCGCCCGCGAGAAGGTGTTCACCGCCCTGAGCGATGAGGTAAACAGCGAGCTGGATCTGAAGTGGAGCGAGATGAAGAGCTACGATGAGGGCGGCGGCAGCTACCTGTTTTTGCTGCTGCTTCTGGCCATGCTGGCGCTGGCCTGCTTCAATATCTGGCGCAAAGTGCGCAGAAAGACCCGCAATCAGTATTGATCGTTCAGCCAAGGCTGCCGTCCCGGATGTGGTGCGGCGGCCTTTTTCCGATAGGAGGAAAAGACTATGGAACAGTTTTATTATGAAGATACTGCCGTGGTAGAAAATGCCGATGCAGACTGCCACAGCCTGCTCAAGGCCAGCGCCCTGCTGCGCTATGTGGAGCAGATTTCTTCCATGCACGCCCGGAAGTTTGGCATGGACGATAAGTTTTTTGAGGATCACGGCGTAGCGTTTCTGGTGGGCAAGCAGGCGCTGCGGTTTAACCGTGTGCCTCGCCGTGGCGAGACTTTGACCCTTTGCTCCCGCTCAGAAAAGGCTCTCCGTGGCTCTATCAAGCGCGTCACTACCCTTACGGACGAAGCCGGGCAGGAAGTAGCCATGGTGGACAGCCGCTGGATCATGTCCAGCCTTGAGAATGGACATATCCTGCGCCAGCCGGGCTGGACGGTGGAGGGATACTGGAACGAGACGGTGGAAGAGGAACTGCCCCTTTTGCTACATAAGCGCCGGGACAGCCTGACCAGCGCCGGTCTGGTTACGGCGCGCTACTCCCAGTGCGACCTGCACTACCACATCAACAACGCCTTTTATCTGGATATCGTCTGCGATGCACTGCCGCAGGAGATCATGCGCGATCATGTTGTGAAGTTCGCTTCCATCAACTATCACCGCGAAGTCCCCATGGGGCAGCAGGTGGAGGTGTTCTACACGCCTTCGGATGATGGCTGGTACTTTATTGCCAAGCACGCAGACAAAACGGCTTTCGAGTGCTATCTGGAGCTGGAGCCAGTCAAACAGTAAAAACATGGAGGGATGCCTATGTCTAAAACCGGAGAATTGTTCGGCACCTTTTTTAAGATCGGTGCCTTTACCTTTGGCGGCGGCTATGCCATGGTAGCGCTGCTGGAACACGAATTTGTAGAAAAAAAGCGCTGGCTCACCCGGGAAGAGTTTCTGGATATGGTCGCCATTGCCGAGTCCACTCCCGGCCCTGTGGCGGTGAACAGCGCCACCTACATCGGCTATAAGCTGGCCGGTGTTGCCGGTGCGGCGGCTTCCACTCTGGCGGTGTGCCTGCCGTCCTTTGCAGTCATCTACCTTATTTCGCTCTTCTTCGACCGCTTTTTGCAGCTGACGGTGGTGGCCAATGCTTTCAAGGGCATTCAGGCCTGTGTCATCTACCTGATCCTGTCCGCCGGGGTCAAGATGCTCAAAAACTTGCAGCGCACCCCCTTCAACACGGCAGTGGTGGCGGTGGTGTTGGCGGCTATGGTGGGCTGCTCAGTGTTGGCGGTAAAATTTTCCTCCATCTGCTGCATTTTGCTTTGCGGCGCAGCCGGGGTGCTGGCCTACGCGATAGGGCAGGGGAAGAAAGGCGGCACAAAATGATCTTGTTGGAGCTGTTCTGGAATTTCCTTGTCATCGGTGCAGTGTCCTTTGGCGGCGGCTACGGCATGATCTCGCTGGTACGGGAAACGGTGCTGGGGCACTGCTGGCTGACCGAGAGCGAATTTCTCAGCTTTATCGCGGTGTCAGAGTCTACGCCCGGCCCGCTGGCAGTGAATATGGCCACCTTTATCGGCGCTTCGCAGGCGGGGCTGGCAGGCTCCTTTGTGGCAACGGTGGGGGTGGTGCTGCCCTCCTTTGTCATCATTTTGCTGATCGCGGCGGCGCTGCACAGCCTGATGAAGTACGCCGGGGTCAACGCCTTTCTGGCTGGGGTGCGCCCCTGCGTGGTGGCTATGATCCTGGCTACCGCCTGCACTATGGGGCTTTCCACGCTGGGGGGCTTTACCACCCTTGCCGGCGGCTTTGCCCCGGATGTGCGTGCACTGGCGGTGTTTGCCCTTTTGAGCATTCTGCATTTTGCCTATAAAAAGAAAACGCAGAAAGCACCGTCCCCCATTGGGATGATCTTACTTTCTGCGGTGCTGGGCGCGGTGCTGTGGAGCATCTGACCCGGCAAGAAAGGATACTGCAATGAACATTACCGTGTATCTGGGGGCAAACCTTGGCACCGACCCTGCACTGCCGCAGGCCGTGCAGCAGCTGGGGCGCTGGATCGGCGAAAGCGGCAACGCGCTGGTGTACGGCGGCAGCAAAAGCGGCCTGATGGGGCTTTTGGCCGACAGTGTGCTGGCCGCAGGCGGCAGGGTGACCGGCGTAGAACCCAAGTGCTTTCTGGACGCAGAACTGCAGCACGAGGGACTGACCGAGTTGATCGTCACCGAGGATATCTCCGCCCGCAAGACCAAAATGATCGAGCTGGGGGATGCTTTTATCGCGTTTCCCGGCGGCACCGGCACGCTGGAGGAGATCACCGAGGTCATCAGCAAGCTGTCTCTGGGACAGCTGAACGCGCCCTGCATCCTCTACGACCTGAACGGCTACTACCAGCCTCTGCACCAGCTTTTGCAGCAGATGATCACCATGGGGCTTTCCACTCCGGCGCGGCAGCGGAATATCGCCTTTGCCGCCGACCTTGCTCAGATTCGCGCAATCCTTGAAAAATGATATTGGGAAGCTTACTTCTCAAACGCGAGGGACTGCTGTACATGGCTTTGTGCGGCGGTCTTTTTTCATAAAAATGGGATACCGGGGCGTTCGCAGATGACCCGGTATCCCGAAAAAAATCATTCCGCTGGTTATGCCCATAGCACACGCGGAGGGCATTTAAATCTTTCTGCGCAATCAAAAAGGCCGCTGCACAAAATAATGTGCAACGGCCTTTTGCTATCCTGTTATGTACGCTGTGCGCGTTAAACTTAGGCGGCAGTGGTGGAAGCAACCTCAGAAGAAGCAGCCTCAGAGGAAGCAGCCTCGGAAGATGCAGCCTCAGAGGAAGCAGCCTCAGAGGAAGCAGCCTCAGAAGAAGCAGCCTCGGAAACAGCGGTGGTGCTTGCGGAAGCAGCCTCAGAGGTGGAGGAAGCAGAAGCGGCAGAAGTACCACCGCAGGCGGTCATGCCAGCAGCCAGAGCCAGAGCAACAACAGCGATGCAAATATTCTTGAGTTTCATATCAATGATCTCCTTAGTCTTCTTGTAAATGTTTAGCAGCGGGCTTTCGGTAGCACCTCACTGCGATGCTATATTCTAATCCGTTTTTGAAAAAAATCAAGAGGATTTTGGTCGAAAGTTATAATCCATGTAAAGAATCTACATAGTTGTCATAAAGTTTCGCCAAAAGTCAAAGACTTTTTGGTAAAAATAAAGCGCGGGATAGAGCCTGTACCGCCGGGCGGGAAGTACAAAAACAGAAAAATTTGAAAAATACTCATAAAATCCTTTTTATTGTACTGTAAATGTGGATAATAGAGACACAACGAGGGACGGACATCCCCCGGAGGGCTGAACGACAAGAACATTTATGGAGGGTACTACAATGAAAGACTTTGATTTTGGCTACTTTGGCACCGGCGACGAGGGCTATGCCCAGTACATGACCGCATTCGAGCGCAATTTCAGCACGGACAGCACCGATAGCTTTGCATCCGATGACGCAGACTGCGATGCAGACAGCTGCGACAGCACTGAGGACGATTTCTGAGCCTGCACTCTTTTGCCCGTTTGTGCATACAAAGGGCAAAGGGGGAATGCGGCTTGAACCGGATCGTTTTCACACTTTGTGTCTGGCTGTTCCCGGCGGCGTGTACCGCGCTGGGAGCAGCAGGGGTGTTTTTGCTGCGCAGGCAGACAAGGCCGGCAACCCGGCGCATTTTGTGCGGAATGGCGGCGGGTATCATGCTGGCGGCCAGCGTGTGGAGCCTGCTGCTGCCGGCCATTGCCCGGTCGGAGGGCAGGGCGGCATGGGTGCCCCCGGCGCTGGGGCTCATTTTAGGCGCTGTGGGGCTTTTACGGCTGGAGGATGCCGCCGGGCAGTTGCTGGCGGGCGGCCCCGGGCATTGCGGGCGTATGGTGCTGGCGGTCACCCTGCATAACCTGCCGGAAGGCATGGTGGTGGGGCTGGCTGCGGCGCTGGCGCTGCACGGGGACGCAGATGCCGTAAGCGGCGCGCTGGCACTGAGCCTGGGTATCGGCTTGCAGAATATCCCGGAGGGGGCGGCGGTCAGTCTGCCGCTGACCCAGAGCGGGCGCACCCGGGGGCAGTCCTTTGCCGCCGGGGCGGCCTCCGGACTGGTGGAGCCCCTGGGCGCGGTGCTGGCCTTTGTGCTGGCCGAGTGGGTAGGCGCAGCGCTGCCGTGGCTCATGAGCGCGGCGGCGGGCTGTATGGTGTGTGTGACCGCACAGGAGATGATCCCTGAGGCGGTGGAACCGGATGAAGTGGCCGGTGTCATCAGCATCGTGCTGGGGTTTGCGCTGATGATGGCACTGGATGTGGCCCTGTGATATAGTAAAAGCAGCGCCGGACAGACTTTTTTGGTCTGCCCGGCGCTGCTTTTATGCAAAAAGGATTTATACCGTCTGCTGCTGCTTCTGGCGCAGATGCCGCCGCACCACAAGCAGGCAGGCCAGATGCACCAGTGCGGTCAGTGCCCAGCTGATGGGGTAGCTGATGTACAGCATAAAAGGGGTGCGGTTCAGCTGGAAAATAGTGGCGATCCACACCAGCCGCAGCACGCACACACCCACAAGGCTTACCACCATGGGCAGCACGCTGTAGCCCAGCCCGCGCAGGCTGCTGGCCAGCACGTCCATGATGCCGCACAGCAGATAGAAGCCGCAAATCAGGCGCAGCCGCTCGGCGCCGGTGGCGATGACCGCAGTGTCCGAGGAGTAGAAGCGCAGCAGCTGGTGCCCCGCCAGTGCTGCGCCACCGCCCAGCACAAGGCCGGTCACCACGACACACAGCAGACAGTTGCGGATCACCCGGTCGAGGTTGTGGTACTTGCGCGCGCCGATATTCTGGCTGGTAAAGGTAACAGCGGCCTGTGCAAAGGCGTTCATGGCGGTGTACACAAAGCCCTCCAGATTGGAGGAAGCAGAGTTGCCCGCCACCACCATGGAGCCGAAGGAGTTGATGGAAGACTGGATGACCACATTGGAAAGGCTGAACACCGTGCTTTGCAGCCCGGCAGGCAGGCCGATGAGCAAAATCTGCTTCAGCGTCCCGGCGTGGAAGGCCAGCCGCCGCAGGTCTAGCCGCAGTGCGCCCTCCTCCCGGACGAGCATCCCGGTCACCAGCAGCGCGGACACAGTCTGGCTGATGATGGTGGCCAGTGCCACGCCCGCCACGCTCATGGAAAAGCCGATGACAAAGACCAGATTCAGCACCACGTTGATGACGCCGGCAGCGGCCAGACAGTACAGCGGGCGCTTGGTGTCGCCCATGGCCCGCAGCAGCGCACTGCTGAAGTTGTACAGCATGGTCATGGGCATTCCGATGAAATAAATCTTCAGATACAGGGTGGAAAGGCTGATCACGTCCTCCGGGCAACTCATCAGCTCCAGCAGACCGCGCGCGGCGCAAAAGCCCACCACCGCCAGCAGCACGCCGCTGACTAAGCCCAGCGCTACGGCGGTGTGCACCGTATCCTGCACGCCCTTTTCGTCCCGGGCGCCAAAGCACCGGGCTGCCACCACATTGGCACCCAGCGAAAGCCCGACGAACAGGTTGACCAGCAGGTTGATCAACGCGCCGTTGGAGCCCACGGCGGCCAGCGCCGTGCTGCCCGCAAAGCGCCCCACCACCACAACATCGGCGGCGTTGAACAGCAATTGCAGAATGCTGGATGCCGCCAGCGGCACGGAAAACAAGATGATCTTTTGCAGCATGGGCCCGCTGGTCAGGTCTGCGGAACGGCTGGTCGTAGCCATGAGTTGTCTACCTCCTATAATAAGCCTTGCGTGAACATAGCAATTGCTTATTATAGCGCGATATTAGGTAAAAAACAAGAGGTGAAGCGCCCTGTTCTCTCCAAAAGCGGCAAATATCACCCGCCGGGTACAGCCTGCAATTGAAAAATGCTGCCCATACTGCTATAATAAGGCGGTAGACCCGTAGAAAACGGAGGAAGTTGGATTTATGTATCGGAATCGGATCAAACGGCTGCTGGATATTTTGCTGTCGGCCTGCGGCATTCTGTGCCTTTCGTGGCTGCTGCTGCTTTTGACTATTGCCATCAAGCTGGACTCGCCCGGGCCGGTGTTTTTCCGGCAGAAGCGTGTGGGCATCGGCAAGCGGCATTTCCAGATCCTCAAGTTCCGCACTATGCGCATTGATACCCCCCACGATATGCCCACCCATCTGCTGCACGACCCGGAGCAGTATATCACCCGCATGGGACGCTTTCTGCGCAAGACCAGTCTGGACGAGCTGCCCCAGCTGTGGAATATCCTTGTGGGGGATATGGCGGTCATCGGCCCGCGCCCAGCGCTTTGGAACCAGTACGACCTGCTGGCCGAACGGGATAAGTACGGTGCAAACGATGTACGCCCCGGGTTGACCGGCTGGGCGCAGATCCATGGCCGGGACGAGCTGGAAATCGCCGAAAAGGCAAAGCTGGACGGCTGGTATGTGGAGCACATCAGCTTTGGGCTGGATGTGAAGTGCTTCTTTGGCACCATTACCGCTGTGCTCAAGCATGACGGCGTGGTAGAGGGCGGCACTGGCACCCTGCACGATGAAAAATGATCTATTATATGGAGACACCGGAGCCTTGGCTGACGCTCCGGTGTCTCCATTTTTACAGAAAGCACAGCACAGAGCGGCTGAAATTGGCATATCTCTTGATTTATCCCCTGAAAAGCGTATAATAAAACAGTACACAAGACGTTAAAGGAGGATTCCTGTATTATGGAACGCACCTATATCAATGAGGCTCAAAAGGCCATCGGCGGCACGGTGAAGGTGCAGGGCTTTATCGAGAACCTGCGCAACAGCAAGTATATGGCATTTATCGTGCTGAAAGATATTACCGGCAAGCTGCAGATCACGGTGGAGAAGGCCGACCACCCCGAGCTGGTGGATACCATCGACCAGCTCACCCCGGACTCTGTCATCACCGTTACCGGCAAGGTGATGGAGAACGACTACGTCAAGATGGGCGGCGTGGAGATGATCCCCGAGAGCATCGAGGTGGAGAGCACCGCCAATGCACTGCCCATCGTCCGCAAGGAGATCGCAGCCACCAAGAAAAAGAAGGCTGTGGAGCGCTCCAGCATCGACCAGCGCATCGACTACCGCTGGATCGACCTGCGCACCGACGAGAACCAGTTGATGTTCAAGGCACAGAGCTGCTTCGTCAACGCCATGCGCAAGTTCCTGCTGGATCGCAACTTCATCGAGATCCACACCCCCAAGCTGATCGCTGCTGCCAGCGAGAGCGGCTCTGAGGTGTTCAAGGTGGACTACTTCGACCGCAACGCTTATCTGGCACAGAGCCCCCAGTTCTATAAGCAGATGGCTATGGCTGCCGGCTTTGAGCGTATCTTCGAGACCGGTCCCGTGTTCCGCGCTGAGAAGAGCTACACCAACAAGCATGCTACTGAGTTCTCCGGCTTCGATCTGGAGTTCAGCTACATCACCTCCTTCAAAGACGTGATGAAGATGGAAGAGGAGCTGCTGACCGCCGGTCTGCAGGCCGTTAAGGACAGCTACGGCGACCAGATCAAGGAGTTGTTCGGACTGGAAGTCATCGTGCCCACCACCCCGTTCCCGGTGGTCAAGCTGGCAGACCTGTACAAGGCTCTGGAAGAAGAGTTCGGCTACACCGTGGACGAGAGCGAGAAGGGCGATCTGACCACCGAGGCCGAGCGCCTGAGCTACGACTGGGTCAAGAAGCACTACGGCCACGAGTTCCTGTTCATCACCGATTACTCCGCCGAGAAGCGCGCTTTCTACCACATGCGCGATGAGAACGGCGTGCCGCAGGGCTACGACCTGATCTGGCGCGGTGTGGAGATCACCACCGGTGCCCAGCGCG
>ERZ772867.1084-NODE-1084-length-33249-cov-3.806622_pt1 | contig 33249 bp, 51 predicted proteins | sample MGYA00511341_ERZ772867 | MGnify/ENA primary metagenome ERZ772867 (study PRJEB29015, sample SAMEA2737707) | human gut metagenome | biome: human gut; feature: human-associated habitat; material: faeces | place: China | collected 2012 ... | reverse complement strand
GCTCTTTTATCTTATGTTTCTCCCTCCTGCGTTGCAATAACGGAAAAGGGAGCCTGCGTTAACAAATATGGCAACTTAGATGCCGATAAGGCAAAGGGCTGCCTAAAAAAAATCAAAGAAATATCAAATTTTGCAACAATTATGGGCGTTGTCTGTAGGGCGCCGGATATGTATAAGACAGTCGGCGATAAAAAAAGAAAAATAACTTCTTATCAGGTTGCAGTAAAAAGAAAGCTCCGACTTATTGGAGAGGTTGAGGATTCTAAGGTTGATTTCCCGTGGGTAAAATCTTATGGCAAAATCGGAATGAATGATGCTCGATACATTAAAAAGGGTACATATATTTTTATTGACGGTTGGATAAGAGCACGCAAGTTTGAAAGAACCGAAACATGTTGCAATTGTGGTCAAGATATTACTTGGAATGATGTATGTCAGGAAATCGTTTCATATGCAACGGAATATATCAAAGATTACAATGATGTTTCGAAAGAAGACCCAACAAATCAAGACACTTTAATAAATAGTGTACGCAAAAAAATCATTGATGAGGGCGAAATCGACGAATATGAAAATGTTGATTTAGCAGCCCGTCAGGAAGCGGCAGATAAATTAGAGAAGCTGGAAGAATACTTGAAAAAAGTTGACGATGAAGATTCGAACGACGAGGAAGAGTCTGCTGATAAGAAAACTTAAAAACAGCGAACGGGGAACTTAACATTTCCCGTTCGTTTCATCTTACATATTATATGTGATATCAAATAACAACAAGAGATAAAAAGGAGTGATATTATGGCAATTAAAAAGCGACCGGGAGTGTCAAATCTTGATGCCTTGGTAGAAGAACGATTAAAAACGCTTAATCCTCACGAAGTCAAAATTCCTATTCTTGCAAAAGTAAAATCATTTATTGATAAGGCTTTGCTGGAAGAAAAAAGAACATTATATGTTTTTACGGACTATGATGTTGACGGAGTAACATCAGATGCATGTGCGGTTAAATTATTCCGATATGCTTATCCGGAAACAAAAATCATTCACAGAACTCCGCATCGTTTGTCTGAGGGATACGGCTTCAGTTTAAAAGTTCTTCCTGAAGTCCCTGACAATTCTTTGCTTGTCACAATAGATAACGGAATTGTCGCATTTGAGCCGATAAAAGCCGCAAAAGAAAAGGGCTGTAAAGTGGTTGTTATTGACCACCATCTTGGCAAAGAAGACGGGTCTCTTCCTGATGCGGACTTGATTGTTGACCCTAATGCTATTGAGGGGCAGGCTGAATTCACAGGCTATTGTGGATGCGGACTTACATATAAGTTAAGTCAGGAATATAATTTGCCGAAGGAACTTTCGGATGAGCTTAGAGGTCTTGCAGCCCTTGCTACTGTAGCAGATTGTGTGCCTCTTAAAGAAGAAAATTGGATGATTGCTAAAGATTTACCGATGGCTCTTAACAATTATCCGATATATCTTATGGCACAGGCGTATAACTTATACGGGCTTAATGAGGGAGACGCAGGCTTTAAAATCTGTCCCACATTAAATGCTCCTGGACGTCTCGAAGATGCAGGAGCTGAAAAATCTGCACGTTTTCTTCTTGGGGATAAAAATTTGCTTGAAGAGCTTATCGCTCTTAACGAAGAACGAAAAGCCCTTACAGATGTTTATCTTGAAAAAGCAGAGAAAATAATTGAAGAAAATAATTATGCACATGATAATGCAATATGCGTTGTTATGGATGCCCCTGAGGGTCTTGTCGGAATAATCGCAGGAAGGATAGCTGAAAAATATCAGTGTCCGGCCTTTGTTATGGCAAGAATTGAAGACGGAATGGTAAAAGGTTCAGCTCGAACATTCGGCGAAAATAATCTTAAAAAGATTTTGGACAAGTGTTCAGATTTGCTCGGACGTTATGGCGGTCACGCCGCAGCTGCAGGACTTACACTGGCTGAAAAGAACTTGGAAGAATTCAGGGCAAGAGTTTGTTCGTTTTCCGAGAAAACTTCCAGTGACGATATCTTTTATGATATCGAATTAAGCCCATATTATGTGCAGAAAAGCATAATTGAAACGCTTAATACATTGGAAGAAATTCGTCCTTTTGGCGAGGCTAATGAAGAGCCTCTCTTTTATATACCGAACGTTCGCTTGTTTCCGCAGGCGGGCAAAACCTATAAAACGATGGGAGCTGATAATCAGCATCTCAAGCTTTTTGGAAAGGACTTTGACATCGTCTATTTCGGAAAAGCGGCCGAATATCTTGCTCATCCATACAACCGTGTAAACGTGGTAGGCAAGCTCGGTGCAAACCATTTTAATGGTAAAGTATCCTATCAGATTGAGGCTTTGTATATAGAAGAAGCTAAAAGGGAATTTAAGAAAACTACATTACAAGCTGCTCTTGACAAGAGAGCGAAAGAAAGGATTTGATTAAATTTATGGTAAGCCATCAGATGACAACGTTCGTAAATAAGCCTCTGTCAGCAAAGACGGGGTGCAAGCTTCTCGGAATAGAAGGTTATTTTTCAGCGGGAACGAAAAATCCCGCAGAACTAACAAATTTATGCCGACTGGTTTTGAGGGCAAATGACAATATCAATGGCAAGAAACTTAATCTTACTGCAAATATTCCGGTAGCTGAAATTCCGGCAATTCTGGAATTAAGCCGCTTGGCTTTTGATGATTTTGCAACAAATAAAAAAGCTCTCAATTTCCCTATCCTTGAGGGATTAGCCAAGCCGAAAGAATCCGATGAAAATGACGAGGGCACACTCGTTTATTCGGTGGAAATTCTTTACAATCCAAAACAGGAATATCCTATAACTATAAACGTAAAGAATTTTCGGGCTGACGTTACCACAGATGCCAAAGGACGATTGAAATATTCTCGTCCCAAGGGCGCAACCCAGACAATTGGATATTATTTGCCAATTAGAACCTTTTATAATTCTATTGCTCATTTGAACAATATGTATCAGGCATGGTGTGCAAAAGCAGCAATTAACGGCGAATTTAACGGCGCACTCTAAAATTTTCCCCATATCCTTTTTGGATGTGGGGATTTTTTTGCTTTTCTTTTTCTGTCTAACATATTTAAAGTGAAGAAAAAGTTTACCTTTTTTATTTTAAAACAATTTTGAAATGAGGTTAATTATATGATAGTAAATTCTTGGAAAAACACAACTCCGATATGCGGATTTTGTAACGAAATAATGACGCTCGATATAGTGAGGTCGGGTTTTGTATATAAATGTCCGAAGTGTAAAAATAGTATTTCTGAAATTAGATATGAACAAATGCTTGATAAGATTTCAGATATTGAAGATGCAATGCACTTGGCAAAAGAAATCGGATTGCTCACAGGTAAAAAGTTTGATGTTGGCAAGAGTATCAAATGCGAAATTATTGAGGATAAAGGCGACGGTAAAATGACTGTCGAAATACGAAATCTTGAACGAGACAAGTAATTAGAAGGGATTGTAATGGCAAAGTTTTTTCACAAAGCATTAGGATTGATAAAGGAAGTTTGGTATATTCCGGTTATTGTTGTGCTGGTAATTGTTGTTAATCTGTTTATTTGCAGAGTAGGAGTCACAGTAGGGGACTCTATGAATCCTACATTACAGAATGGAAATCCACTATTAATCAATTTAGTTGATAATATAGAGAGAAAAGATGTTATTATCTTTTACTCTGATGAACAACAAGAATATATGGTAAAGAGGGTAATTGGATTACCGGGGGATACGGTGCAGATTAAAAGTAATGTTATTTATATAAACGGAGAACCTATTACGGATTCTGTAAATGTAGTTATGAATAATTATGGAATAGCTAAAGACCCCGTTAAATTAGGAGATAACGAGTATTTTGTAATGGGGGACAATAGGAATAATAGCTATGACAGCCGTAAATTTGGGCCTATAAATAAAGATGATATTTTGGGCATTGTTGACTATTCAATTGTGCCGTTTCAAAAAATTAGCTGAAAGAAGTGATATGAATGAACAAAATACTTGATAATATTCTTGCTTGGATAAAGCAGAATAAAAAAATAGCTATAATAGCAGGCGTCGCTATAGTTATGCTATTGATTATACTTATTGTCGGAGGAAAGAAAGGTCAAACCTCGGACTTTCTCGGAACGGTAAATACTCTGCATAGCTCTGTTTACACTGCAGATGGTACAATAGATATAAGCGACAAAGGATTAACCGTTAATATCAATAAAAGCGATACAGGATTTGTTATTAATGCCTCTTGCGGAGATAATGACTACAGTAATATTGTATCAAAAATTGATGGAGCTATATATCTCAATGATGAAGCTGTAGAAGCTCAGGGCGGATTGCTGACAATAAGCACATCTGAAAATGCGGATGCAAAGAACATATATGATGTGTTATATGAGGCTATTTCGGAATGTAAAAATATTACATACGAAACAGATGGAGACACTCAAAAAATGATTATAAACACGACAGAAGGATGGGCGGAATTTTGGCAGGCAATTTATAATGCTCTTGATGTAAACACAGATGCAATAGCTGCGGGATACTCCACTCCGGATGCAGTTAAAACGCAAATAAAAACTTATATGGCAGATATTAAAAAGCTTGCAGAAACGAATACTATTGCGAATACATTAGAAGTTGATATTACTCCTGCTGAAGGAAGTTATACAGTGCATTTTGATATGACGATGGATATGTCTATGTTGCCGAGTTTCGCTAAAGCAGACGATATTGATTCTAATAAATTAAAGCTTTCCGGTAATATTATTTTTACAATTACTGATGCTGTAACTATAAAGAAGCCTTCCGGTGCAGTTCATGCTATAACCCCGACAGGTATTGATGGATTTATGTCGGCATTTTGGAACTCTATGTTTGAAAAAGGAGCTTATATATCTTTTAATCAGGTTTCTGTAACAAATGATAGTGTTTCGCTCACGAGAAAGCTTGGTGAAACGACTGAAGTCTGTCAATTAGTATTTAATACAGATGGCGTTACAAATGCAGTTTGGTATATTACAAGCCCTAACGAAGGTATTATTGATGCTTATGTTGACAAGTATAAAACATCTGATTCAACGGGAAATACGAGCGGACAGGATAATTTCTTAAAAACAGAACTTGATGACGGAACCTTTTCTTTAACAATAAGTGTTTCAGACACCGGTCTTACATCTTTTAACAAAATAGCTAAAACACCTAAAGCGATGGGCGAATATTTAAATACTGCAAAAGGGGGAGATATAATTGTATAAGAGAATCTTAGCTCTGCTTGTGGTTATTGCCTTATGTCTTACCGGACTGGGCTGCGGTAAAAAAACAGAAGAGCAGGTTGATGCGCAGACTCCCGCTGAGAAAATAGAACAGTCTGTGTTGGTTAGGCCAAATAAGAACGAAGACTTTAGATATAATGTTTACACTTATTATGTAGAAATTTCTGAATGTCTTTCTACTAAGAGCAATATCGTTATTCCTGATACGATTCAGGATTTGCCGGTTTATAAGATTTGTGCAAATGCCTTTCAGGACCAGACAACATTTACAAGTCTGACTATGACAAACAACATTATTGAAATAGGGGAAAGTGCTTTTTCGGGTTGTACTAATTTGAATTCTGTTACACTTTCAAACAATCTTGAAGTATTAGGCGGAAATGCGTTTGCTGATTGTGAGAATTTAAAAGAAGTAACTATTCCGGGAACCTTAACAGAGATTCCAAGTGGAGCATTCAGCGATTGTTCACGACTTCTTTCTGTAAAGATTGAAAAAGGCAAAACAAATGCAGTGGAGGACGCAGAAACAACAGATAATACTGAAGCTGCCGCCAGAACTTTAAACGGAGCTTTTTCAAATTGTCCAGAACTTAGAGTCGTATGGATTCCGGAAGACATCGGAGAAATTGCAGAGGGCGAATTTAGTAATTCTATGGAAAACCTTACTATTTGTGGAAAAGAGGAAAGTGCCGCAGCTCAATTTGCGGCAACAAACCTTATTGATTTTAAAACAGAGGCGGAATTTAAAGAAATTTCTTCGTCGGCTTTATCTACGCAAAGAAAAGGCATAAATGAAACGGTTATGTCTACGACTTGGAAATTGGCACTTACCGGAGTTTATTGTTTCGGCTCAGACTTTAAATACATTATAAATAAGAAAGACCCCACATCAACAGCGGGCAAGACAATATCAGAAACAAAGACTGAAACTGTAAATAATAATGAAAACATAGTATTTCTTGCTTTATCAGCAAACAATTTATCGGGTTCGGCACAAAAAATAAACATTTTGGATTTTGAGGTAACAGTCGATGATTATGTCAGACGTATTAACACATATGATATTGTTAATCAGGTTTCGGAAGCCAGTCAGGGAGTAGTTGACGGTTCCCCATTAAACGGAGAAGTCAAGGCGGCATCTACTGTAATTGGATGTCTCGCCGTAAGAGTTCCTTCAGATTGGAAAACAATTGTTGTAAAATACAAAGGAGATATTACTCTCGAATCTACGGCTTTTGAAGTTAATAGAGATAATCCGAACATTAAATGGTGTACGGTTGCTCAAACAACAACTCCAAGTGCTCCATCAATTCCGGCAACAAAACCTGCAAATCAAACCGAATTGACGACGGTTCCTGCTACTACTTTACCGGTAACTACAACCGCTCCGGTAACAACATCTCCATTTTCTACGTTACCAAATCCAAATAATTAAATAGATACTTTTAGAGAGCGGATTTACCCGCTCTCTTTTTTCTTTGAAACACAAAAAGAGCCACCCGTAAGGATGGCTCTTAAAATAGTTCTGCTAAAAAACAGTTTAATTGTAATTATGCTCCGGATGAAGATAAAAGGTGCTCGGTAAGATTGGTGTACGTCTCATAAGCGTTTGGAGAATATTTCAGAATGAATTGAATTAATCCATTTAACGATTTGATATAGAAAAACTGTTTTGACGTGTTTAAATATACCAATACGAATTTTCCTTGACTTAACAAATTAACCATATTGTTCAAGGTTCCTTTGCTTTTCCCGTCCCAAATCATAAATCCATAATCTGCATCTTTAGCCATTGCAATATCTTTCTGCTTATAAAAGTCAAAGCCATACACATTTTGCTTAACAGCAATATTTTTGATGTTCCAACGACCAATGTTGTTGCGTGCTTTCCCGTTGCTGGCATATATTGTAATTTGCTTGCAGTTCAAAGAATTTAAAGTTGCTTGAACGGAGGAGTCAACTCCATAGCAGTCTCCAATAAGAAACTCATAGCCTTTTTGGCTCATGGCAATAATTTGTTGCTTGACAACTTCGTCCAAATATTTGATGGAACGTGCACCGGCAATAAATATTTTCATTTGACCCACTCCTTTCATGTATTATTCTTTAGTTTTAGCTATAGCGAAGAAATATATGTTCTTTATTAACGGGTCTCTTTTTAAAACAGTGACACACTCATTAGCTGTAGCACCAGTTGAGTACAAATCGTCAACTAATAAAATATTACAATTTCTTTTGGCTGGCTTTAACTGAACAATCGTTCCTTCAATATTTTTATTTGTTTTATCCATATTTTTGGAAGGAAGGCCTTCAGCTTTGAAAAGAACTTTTTCCGTAAAGGGAACATTAAGCTTTTCGGCTATTGCCTCTGTAATTGAAAATATTGGTTGAACTTCTCTACGTATTGTAGGAGGGACAGGAATGATGATGTCAACATTTATTTTTTGCAGCCATTCTTGTAAAAAGTCGTTACACTGTAAAGCAATATCTGAGCTGGTATCAATGTGTCCATTGTACTTGATGTCATGTAACAATTTTCCAATCTCGGTGTATGTTGTGTTGAATTGTGGGTTGCCAAATACATCATCGCCGGTATATATACTTTGACGAATATATTTGTCGAATACAAAACCCTCGGTCCACAATCCCGAAACTTTAAATAATGAATTCATAAGCAATGTCCTTTCACAATTATTTTAGCATTTTAAAAATCGAATGTCAACCTTTCAATGCTGCCGTTATAATTGCAAGCTCGACTTTTCTTTTTTCATCATTCAGCCATTCGGTTGTTACCATATATTTAAGGTAATCAATTCCTTCGGCGTCGGAAATAAGAGAGGCAAGTGTTTTGCCTTTATATTTTCCAAAGCTTATTAACCAGTCCTTTGGATGACTAAGATACCCTTCCAGTTCTGACTTGCTCATTTTAGGTTGTTCAGGTTCTGGTTTCCAAAAAAGTAAGTCGTGGTCAGAATTGAATCCCATTTTAGCGTATGTAGCTTCAATAACATTCTGAAGCGATACCGCCTTTGTTGGGCTATCTTTTCCCCAATCCCATGTCTGATTATAACGGTCATAGCGTGCCGTACCACAATCAGTTTTTATAAGGAAATAATTACCCTTTGTATAGGCTCGTTCAAAAGCTTTAAAGGGAATTATCTTATAAATGGTAGGGATGATTGTTGGGTCAGTATAACCTTCCACTTCAGGAACTCGATATTCTTGGTATAGCTTATGTACTGTTTTAGCGAGCTCGGCACATTGTCTAACGTCATACAGGGCATCGTGAAAACCTGCAGTGCCTTCAGTTGATTCTTCTATGCCGAAATAATCGCACATAGAACCGAGGTTATATTTACCACAATCTTTGCGCTCTACAAGGTCTACAACAGCGTCAAGCGTGTCGAGAGAATAGAAAAATCCCTCAGGCAACGGATGCTCGGCTGCCTCATAAGTTCTTTTCATGAACTGATTATCGAAACCGATAATGTTGTGACCACACCAAAAATCAGTGTCCATTATTGCGTTAATATCCGGCAAAACATCTTCTATATGAGGACATTTTTCAACCATTTCATTGGTGATATGGTTAATAGCTGACACTTCAGGCGGAATGGGTTTATGAGGTTTAATAAGCTGGTTCATTTCAGGTCCTGCTATCCATTCGTCATTTGTATATACATATTTTTTAGCCGCAAACTGAATTATTTCGTCAGTTGCTTTATCTACCCCTGTTGTTTCCGTATCATATACGGTAATGGTAGCGCCTTCATCAATATGCAAAAAAGTATCACGAGTTCTTTTATCGCGATATGATTTTATAAACATGATATTCCTTCTTTCCTTAGAGAGGCTGTTGTTAGCAGCCTCTCTTTTTAAATCGTTATTTAAGCACTAAGAAGTGCTTTTGTTGCTTCACAGCATTCCTTATCGGTAATGCGGTTTTTCTCGACCATGTATTCAAGATACATACGACCGCGCGGGATTCCCGGCTTTTTCTGAACATAAGGGAACAGTTCAGGGTCATCTGACTCGATAATTTCACCGAGTTTCATTCCTTTGACTTTGCCGGTTGTAAAAACAACTTCCTTCGGGTCAAGAGGCTTTTCTTTTTCATCTTCTCCTGAAACCGTTGTCGCTGCATCCAAAGGATTTTCTTCTGATTCATCGACTTCAGAAACAGTTGATTTTGTAGGCTCAAAAGAATCTTCTTTTTCAATCTCGAATGAAGCGTCGGTATAAACTCTGCCTTCAAATCCAAGATATTTAACAACGGCCGCAGAAATAGCTCTTGACCAAGCGGTTGCTTCGGGAAAACTTCTTGCGACGTCATTCTTCAGTCCCTTAGGACATACATCACCAACACCTACAACATGAGTACCTGCATCATCGAACAGGTCAACAATGATAGCTCCGTTACCGATTTCTTTCCACTGGAAATTTACGGCTCCGGCAAGGTCGTTGAAAAGGATTTTTTCAAGGGCGAGAGCTCTGACAATTGTAATATCAGAACCGTCTCCAACAATCTGGTCTGCACTGGGAGTGCAAACATCCAATTCAAACTCTCGTTCTAAGCGGGGAGAATACAAGGTTTTTTTCATAAAATTACCTCCAAATTATAAATAACGGTTTAAATTTTACAGAACTAATTTTTATTTCCTGTAGCCGTTATTAGTCATTTTAAATATGTTAGACGAACAAAAGATTAAAACTCGATATTTACAATTCTTTTGTCTTACATATTTGTTATGACATTTAAGGCATTTAAGAGATAAAAAAGAATATCAGTAATGACTTAAGTGATTTTATTTAGGAGGAAATAGTATGCCGATTAATTTAAATGATTTTTTAGAAGCTCTTTCAGGCGAAAGATTGCCCATTAAAAAAATTGCAGCAAAAGCGGTAATTGATTACCGTAATACGCGCGATGCAGAAATTTGGAACAACAATCTTAATAAGATTGTCGCACTGGGGGTCGCAAAACAGCGACTAACCAAATATTTTTTAAATGTTTAAGAATAAGAAGGAGGAAAACATTATGGCAGCATTAACAAATCTGCTTTGCACAAATTTCTGTGTAAAGAAAGGCAAAGACGAAGAATTGTCAGATTTTTTTGCGAATCTGACAGAATTGGATAAGCATATTCAGTTTATTCCGTTGACTGAGGTTAAAGTAATGACCCCTGCAACCGTAGAAGATGAACTCGAATTCTTCAATGTCAAAGAATATGCTTTGGCGTATATTGAAAGAGCTCAAAAAAAGAAGAGGGTCAATATGGTAAAAATCGACTCTCTTCTTGACAAACGAGAGGAAGAAATCAGTGATTTTATGGAGGAAGTTCTTGCAATGAAAGATAACATTTTCATTGCTGACAGCAAAACCGGAATGGTCTTTGTTACAGACGAGGCATTTCGTGATTTTGCAAAGCTTGCCAGACTTTCAGGCGATGCATTATCGACCCCTTCATACTATCGAGATAACTACATTGCATCTCTGTTAATTAACAGATGCATGACATTCTCGAAAAAACGCACTCCTAAACCGGCTTTTACTGCTGTTGCTTTTGAGCAGTGCGGCATTAAAAGAGTTCTTGCAGCTCGTTCGGGAGATTATACAGCAATTCCTCAGGCTATTCTGAGAGATGTATTTCTTTCGATGATGGAAAGAGATGACTGGGGCAGAGTAGAGTGCCGTGATTGGTATATCGACCATGATATATCGTATTGCGACATTGAATTCCCGGATGTTGCCGCAAATATTTTGGCTGCATATCCTGATATGCCGAAATTCCCGATGATTCCGGGAGTTAGACTCTCAACAGGCTCTACAGGTTTAAACTCTCTCAAGGCAACAATGACTTGGAGATATGAGGATTACCAATACCCGGCATTGCTCGATGGAGTAACGCAGAAGCACTGCAATACATATGAAGGCGACGCTTTCATTGAAAGAGTGCATGAAAACATTTGGGATAAATACGGAGAACTGCCTGCAAGACTTGCTGAACTTTATACGGTTTCGGTAAGAAAAGAACAGGTAGAATCCATTACAGAATCTGTTCTTAAAGACCTTGCTCTTAATAAGGTTTTTATGCAAAAGACTGATTCTGCTCCTAAAACTGCGTCAGCTGATTACCGTCAGAAAATAGTCGATTATATGACTATCGGATTTTCCTCTGCCGAGGTTACTCTGTACGACATAGCAATGCGTTTTATGACGGTTGCAGACAATGTCGAAATGGCTGATTCTTATAAGAATAACGTTCGCAATGCGCTTTCTAAGGCGGCTTATTGCGAGACATTCACAAAATTTTTGAAATAACTGATATTTGAAAAGCTTGCAGATTTACATCTTGTATTTCTGCAAGCAAATTTCAACTAACATATTCAGTTTAGGAGGACAAAATTATGACAAGTAAAGAAGAACAAGTTATGAACTCATTAGATAAGGCATTTGGCCTTGTGCTTAATGAAATGCATAACATTAGAGCTCAAGGCGTTGAAGTAAAAATGACAGCGAATAGCACAAAATTGTTGTTGGAGTTGCTTAAATGTCTAATGCGCACAAGGGAAGACAATTTAATGTTTAAATGTCCATCCTGTGGCTGTAATGACGTTTATACGATTTCTGACGATAAAGTTAAAATTGTCAACTTCTGTCCGAACTGTGGTGCTCCTTTAGATACATCCTGCATTTTGAGAGAAAACAAGGAGGAGTAATATGAATTGCAAAGATTGTGCATGTTATGACACATGCGTAATTATGGAAAACTCAGCGGATGACGACAAAGAAAAATACTTTGAAGAGTTTGGCTGTGACAATTTCATTGATGAATTTGCCAAAATTAAACCGGGACAAAAAGTATATTTCACTTATAAGGTTGGCCCCAGCGGATACATCATTAAAGACGGAACGGTTTTAAAGACCCTTTCCGATAATGACGGAGACTGGTTCCTTGTTCGACATGTTGTGTCACTTATTACAGAAGCACATATTGACCAATGGTATCGCAAAAGTGATATCGGAGACAGTGTATTTCTGTCAAGAGATGCTGTTGAAAACTATATCGCTATTTGCAAAGAGGTGTAACCATGAAATCTACGCTAATGTTAGAAGCATACAAGCTATGTTTTAACGAAGATTTTGATTTTGAAAAAAAGTCAAATCGAAAAAAACTCCAAGCATTTGTGTTTTTTATGCAGGAATTAGGCGTTGATTTCGGATATCACTTTCTTGGACTTACAACAGGAGTTACAAGTGTTTCATTGTACAAGGATATGCCATTTTCAGCTATGAACAATTGTACGGATAACATAAGGTTGTCCGAATACGCGATATACACTATCGCAAAATTAAAAAAATTGTTTGAATTGGTTGAAAATCATTTTCAAGATGAATCGGATGACGGACTTGAAGAGTTGGCTCAAATCTACTATGCAGAAGAAAACATAGCGTCAGTGAAAAATGATACCGAGTGCGTTTATTTAACATGCAAACAGTGTTTTTCTGAATGTTCTTATCTTTATACAGAAGAACGCAAGAAGCTATTTTGCTGGTTGTTTAATTTGATTAAGGAGGAATTGTTATGACAGAAAACAAACTTTGGTATGCCATACAGGAAGACCATGATGATAATGATTGGGGAACCGGGTCATATGTCTATGCAGAGGCGGTTTAAATGGCCAAAGAACAGAAATGTACAATTATAGCAGTCATTGATGGCGATGAATGCATCGAAGAAATTACAAATTTTTAAGGAGGAATTATTTATGACAAACACTGAATATCGCATTTTGAAAGCAGAAAGAGGCGGATATAAGGATATTCTTGACAGATATCCCGATGCCGAAATACAGAAAATCAAAGAGAACGGCGCTGAGTTTTATGCTCAGATAGGCTATGAAATTATCAGAGATGGTAATCGAATACTTGCAGTCAAAGCTTAATTGAAAGGAAGATTTATTATGAAAACAAAAAAAATGAGATTAATCATCTCAATTATTTCTTTGATAATCATAGGGGGGTTGACTCTTATACTTCCTGGCTGTACTGAAGCTGATAGAGTGAATCACAATTTGTCTAAACAGGCAAATTATTTTGACTGTGAGCGTCGTGTAACAGTTTACAACGCAAGAACCGACAAGGTGATTCTCTATATTGAGGGCTATATAGATATATCCAACAATACAACTAACGAGCTTGTTGTAACGGCAAAAACAGGTAATGAGACATACAAGAAGAATTATGTGTATTTGAATGAATACACGCTGTATGTCGTTGAGGACATTTCAGGTACACATACAGACCCGTATCATTATAAAGTTGTATTTGACACTAATGTTGCTCCTGATATTGAAGTTAAGTAAGGAGGAAAATTCATGAATAAAAGAAAGCTAAATAAAGTGTTCGCTGAAATTAAAGAAAAGGCAAATATGGATTACGCAATTACAAACTCCGATGAGTACGGCGATTGTAATACTTGCGTGAACTCTGAGCTTGCATTTGAATTTGGAATGGATTCCAAAGGTATATATGCAAAACATTGGCTTAAAGGAATGAATGCCGGCGGCCCGTGGAAGGACCTTACCGATGTATATATCGGACATGATATTACGGCAGAACAGGCGGAAATAATGGTTAAGGTTTTGAAGGATAACGGATATAGCGTTGAGCCTGAGAAATACGATTCTACCAGAAGTTTTCTTATTAAGGAGGATTAATTATGGGACTTGATATGTATTTGGAACGTATTCATCGCAATGTTGATGAATATCGAAATGTCAACCTTGATGATATTGATGTAAATAGCAAGCTTTATAAGGTGCTCGCACCATATTTTCATGAGTGCGGAAGTGAATTCTATTCATGGACATCTCTTTTTGAGGAGGTTGGCTATTGGCGAAAAGCCAATGCCATACATAAGTGGTTTGTCGAAAATGTTCAGGACGGAGAAGACGATTGCGAACAGTACGAGGTCAGTAAAGAGCAGCTTGAAGAGCTCCTTGATGTATGCAAGGAAGTCCTGGATAAGGTTGTTATGGCTTCCGGCAAAATTGTAAATGGTCAAAGGCTTACAAAGAATGGATGGGAAGACATTCTGGAAGACGGAATGACCGTGCTCAATCCGGAAGTTTGTGAGGAACTTCTTCCGACGCAATGCGGTTTCTTCTTTGGTGGCACAAATTATGATGAATTTTACATCGACGACATTAAAGAAACGGTTTCAATACTTACAAAGGTTTTGGAAGAAACAAACTTTGATGAGTACAAAATCTATTACTCATCAAGTTGGTAATTAAGGAGGAGACCAATTCATGATTATTCTTTTCAGAGGTCAAACCCGAAGGTTTGGTGAAAAAGTTCGTGCAACAGATGGATTTCCTTTGCCGAGTAATTTTGTTTATGGCGGTTTGTTTCCTGCAAACGATGGTCAGGATTTTGCGATTGTTTATCAGCAGGACCCTGACATTAAAAAGTTTGCTGTTTACGCTGATACTGTAGGGCAGTACATAAACCGTGATGACATTCACGGAGTAAAAATTTTTGACGGAGATATTCTGAAGGTCCGTTCAAATACCGGCAAGGAACATTTGAGAAGAGTCTTTTTTGATATTAAGTCTTCTTCTTTTGCTTTAATAAGCAGAAATTCTAATGTTCATCATTTTGCATCCGGTGAAATCTATGAAGTAGTCGGAAATATTTATGATGATGCCGATATGTTTATGAATTCAAAAGGTTAGTTATTTAATCTTTTTTCATCTAACATATTAGTTATGAACTTTTAAGGCATTAAGAAACTTAAAAGAATAAATATGAAGGAGATTTTATATGGCAAACAAAAAAGATTGTAACAAGACTAAAGATTTTTTTGAAGCTATGAATCGAGCTTGTGCATTGGCAAGAGACAACTGTACCGGTTGTCCGTTTGAAAATGTAACATCAGCTCCGTACAATGCTTATAGCTGTCAGGATTTCATTCTGACACATACAGCAGAGGCGATAAAAATGCTTCAAAAATTTGAGGACGAACATCCTCGAATAACACTGTTGAATCGCTTCAAAAAGGAGCACCCTAACGCCCCTCTTTGGAATGGCGTTCCAGGATGCGACCCTATCGTTTTGGGTTATTTGCCTGAAACAATGAGAGAGTTCGTCGATTCTCTTGGCGAAAAGATTTGGCTTATTCCCATTGAGGATATTGACAAAAGCTCAACAGTTATAAACAAGAAAAAGGAAGCTGAAAAGAAAAACGTTCCTACGCTTTTGATTAACGGCAAAGAGGTTCCTATTTCGGATGAGGATATGGATATCATCAATGATGTTTTATCCCCGAAAAAGACCTCAACACAGTCGATAAATGACTTGTCGGCTGATATTATTAATGCCCTCAGTTATCTTTTAGGGTAATTTAAAGGGCTAATTCATACATTAGAGCAATACAGCTCATGTAAAAATATATTATTTTAATCGCTCAACAGAGCAGAAAGAAGGATTTATTATGACAATCAACAACAGAGTTATCATCGGCAAAGCTACAATCGCAGGTACAACCTTTAAGGTTGACGGCAAAAAGTACAATCTTACCGAAAAGTTTTCAGGAATTCTTGAAAAGCTTGACCTTAACGGCAGAACAGCAATGTTCTATCTCAATAAGGACGGCGAGATTGACGGCGTTCAGTTGAACGGCGTTTACACTGTAAGAGGAGTAGAGGTTCCTTCGCATAAGGAGGAAGGCAAGACCTATAAGGCTACTATGATGGGTCTTATCGGTACAGCCTGCAATCTCAAGGACGGAACTCCGTTCAGATTCTCAATTGCCACAAGGAACAAGGACAATGAGTCCGTATTTTATGAGTGCAAGGCTTGGGACGCTCTCGCTGAGCGTGCGGCTGTTGAGCTTGCTGTTCCTGACGGCGAAAAGAAGCCTCGTGTATGGGCTGTTGTCAGAGTTTCAAAGTACAATGACAGAGACCAGTATACAGTTGAGGATTTCGGAGTAATCTCCGATTAAATCACGCCAGACATTACTGATTCTTTTAAAGACCCGGCGTAAAAACCGGGTCTGTTTTTTTAGGAGGTATTTTTATGAGTTTTGTGACTACGTTATCAGATGATGTCGAACAGTTTATGTTCGAAAGAGGAGAATATGATTTTCCTGAAGACGATACGATTCGTTGGATAAACAAGACACAACGCAATAGTACAGTTGAAAATATCTATAATGCACTAATTTCTAATCAGGTTGAGCCGCTTAAAAACTATTTTAAGGACCAGCTTGCAGAAATGTCTGATGAAGATGAACTTATTTCAGAAGCTAAAAGAATTCTCAGTGCTTTAAAATCGTTTACAAGCTGCGTTCCGAAAGATACCGATGATGTTTTCTATCTTTTCGAAGATGGTAGAATTCATTGGGTATATTATAACCCGGACAGTGTTTCGGAAGGACAGTATGTTCTGTTGATTTTTACAACAGAAGATATTATTGATGCTTCAAACGCAACAAACAATATGGACGATTTTTTTGACTACCTTCAGGAGTATGCAAAAGAGTATCTTATTGACAGAGGTACAGAGGATTTTGAAAGCTATGAACATAGCAGAGAAACTCCGGATATTGTCGGGTTTAATGGAGAAGTTTATGAAAAGCTTTTGGATTTGATAAGAGAATAAGGAGTAAACGGCAGTTCTTAAAGGGGGCTTTCTATAAATGAACAAATATGAAAAAAATTATTGTTTAACAGACACGAAAGAATCTAACTGGATAAATCTTTGTATTGTTCCGTTATGTTCGGATATAGCTGAAGCCACAGGCTTTGATGTTAAATTTTATGGACCGTTTGGACTTAGAGCAGAAGTCAATATTTTCATTAATGATGAGAAAGGGGAGCCGCATGGGCTCACTATCACAGCATCATATAAAGACAATGAAATGACACTTTATTATGATACAGGAAAAATTTCACGGAAATATATTTCAGGCTCGATAGCAGAGGTGAATGGACTGTATAACGAAACAGCCCGTTTGCCTGAAACACTTGAGGAAATCATCATGCTGTTCAAAATCAACTAAAATTTAGGAGGAATCGTCATGGCAAATTATTATGGATATACGCGTACAAATTATTTTCGTGTAACCGATGAAGAAAAATACTCAGAATTGTTTTCGCATTTAGTTGGAGATGATGATTATATTGAAGACTTTACGAAAACTAAAGATGGAATAATACTGCATGGTTTTGGTTGCCAGGGTGTAATCCAGGCAATTCCGATGGATGAAGACCCTGAAGTAGCTGAGGAATGGAACGATGACTTTGACGGCTTTTTAAAAGAGTTGCAGAAGATTCTTCCGGACAATGAAGCTTTTATTCTTACAGTTGTAGGACATGAAAAGCTCTGTTATTTGGTAGGATACAGCATTGTTGTTACAGGAAATAATATCAAGTCGATTGATATTAATGAGGGCGCAATTGAATTGGCTCGCACAATGTTGAGCGACGAAACATTTACAACCGAAATGGATTATTAAAAGATTTTGTAAGGAGGAACTATTATGAACGATAATTTCGCAATAAACAAAAAAACTAACGAAATTAGATGGATAGAGGATAATTATTTGGAAGATGGGAAAGTATTTTTAAGATACATCCATTTTACAAAATTGCTTGATGCCTTAGATGAAGCAAAAGAATATTTCGATACCGTGAAAGATGCTGAAGGTATAGAGAAATTCAGGACATATATTAAGTCGTTTTTTGACTCGTCTGTTTGGAAGGGTTGGGATTCGATAAATAAAAGCAACAAAGAATGGGAACTCATAGATTGCTATAATCCCTGCTTCCTTTATGATTTGATAGGAGGGGCATTAGATAAGTTGTCTGTTACCAATGCGGCATTTGTTGATTATGATAATCGGCATATTGAAATTATTCGCTTGGTTTCACATCAAAAGAAGTGCGAATTGGATTTTTTAACCACTTACGCCTATTCAACTTTTCGTCAAAACGCATCGTTCGATGAAATAAAAGATGTTGTTTTGAAAAGTCCCGGAGATTTACTCATTAAACGCTTGAATTTTGGCAAAGAAGAGTTTGCCTGCCCACAAAGCGGAAAGATAAACAAGCGTTTCGTAGAAGATGTTAAGAACCTGTTGGTGGACGGAGCAGCGTTCGCAGGCAATGATGAAGAATTCTGTATAGCATTGCGCAATTTTTGCAAAAGCATTTAAGGAGGACTTTGTATGAAAAAGCATACAATCTGGACAAATGATATTGATATTGAGGACTTCAGAGAATCGTATAAAGAGTTTCTTGACGCTAATAACATTGACGGAGACCCAGATGACGAAGATGCATTATGGGAATACGCTTACGAAACCAATGATAACTACATAATTGATGAAAGAATTAACCTTGATGTTAATCTCAACAGACCAATTGTAGTTATCGCAAGTCTCGGCAGATGGAATGGCAGATTTAATGCCTACAAGATTATTAAATCCGGCAACATCAAAGATTGCCTTTATTCGAGCGATGACTATATCGAATGGTTCGTTGATGGATATGACAACTTCCGAGCAGTTGGAAATCATCATGACGGCACAAATTATTATCTTTATCGAGTTTTTAAGGAAAATATTTCTTCAGAACAGATGAATAATTTCCTCAAAAAGATATATGAAGGCACATACACATCAGCGGATGTATCTCGCTATACAAATAGCGTCGGGAAATACATCAGCAAAGTTTATGGATTTTAAAACAATTTAGGAGGTATTAATATGTCAAGACAGACATTGATTCAGAAAGTTTATGAAAAGGTTAAAGCCGAATACAAAGCTTATATTGATGACATTTTGAGCACAGAAACACCTGATGAACTTGCAAAATCAGACAAGGTATATGATTACATTGTTCGTGATTGTATGACATTTTGTTTCGGACAGCTTGCATCAGGCAAAAGAAGTTATTTTGACCTGAGCACAGCAGGGCTGAAGGCTTTGCTGGGTATTAACAATACGCTTGAGTATTGTTGCCGTCCCGGTTTCTTTGCCGTAGATGGTGATGACATCTATAACGAAATTGTTGCTCAGACCAATTATGCAGCGCAGTTTGTAGCTTAATTATAACAGGAGGTAATTATTATGACAAATATATCAGAGGCTCTTTACAAAAAAATGTCTGAAGAGCTCGCTACCCGTAAAAAAGAGATGGCAAAGGAAAGTTCGGAAGATATCATTAACGGGTTTATTCCGTATGAACTTGTTTACAAAGAAGACCTGCTCTCTTGTTTTGAGGAAGATTATATGAACCTTAAAAATGCTGATTATGATTTTCTTTTCAGTCTTGAGAAGCCGCTCGAATGGCTTTATGTTCAGTGGCTGGATTCAGATGACAGTCATATGGAGTTGCTTGAAACATTTATTGTAAACACAATGATGCTGAGAGGAGCGTAAGCAATGAAGGTCGTTACAGGAAATGTGCTCGACAGTAATGCTGATGTTATTATCCATCAGGTTAATTGTCAGGGCGTTATGGGCTCAGGAGTAGCCAAACAAGTGAAAGACCGCTATCCTGTAGTGTATGAAATGTACAAAGCGAAGTGCAATGAGTACAAAACATTTGCAGATATGAATAGCAATCCATTATTGGGTTTCGCTCAAATCTGTTACAAGGAAAATTATCCGGTAACAGATGTTAAAGATAAACAGGCTATTGTAAATCTGTTTTCCCAAAATCATTATGGTCATTCAGGTGTTTATACTGATTATGATGCAATGAGAAAGGGACTTGAAAGCATCAATCAACAGTTTGCAGGGTCCACTGTCGCAGTGCCATATCTTATGGGGTGCTGTAGAGGGGGCGGCGATTGGAAAATTGTTGCAAAAATAATCAATGAGTCGCTCAAAGATTGCGATGTTACAGCATATCATTGGGCTGAATAATTAGGAGGCAAATATGAAAATTCAAAAAATTGTTATTGAAAACTTTAAAGGTATTAAGTTTACAACTTTTATACCAAAAGAAGAGCCTACGTGGTTGTTTGATAAGAACGGCTCAGGCAAAACATCTTTTCTGGAAGCTCTGAGATATGGACTGACGGGAAAAATGCCCAAAGATATATTATATCATGGTGCGGATGAAGGATTTGTTACTATTTTATTCAATGACCCGGATAATACAACTGTAACAAGATATTTTTATAGCGGAGCAAAGCCGAACAAAGTTAAGGTTAATTCAAAGACCTGTACTGCAAAAGAGGCTCAAAAGATTATCTGTGAGATTATGAATGCATCCGACGAAAAGCTTGATGTGTTAACATCAAATGAAGTTTTTCAGGAACTTATTAAGGGCGATTTAGGTAAGTTCTTGCTTAGTTTTATAACTGAGCCTATGACAATTGAAAAGCTTTATGATATCTGTGAATTTACAGATGATGAAAAAGCCAAGATTGCCGATGATAAGCTTTTGCCTAAAAAGTTTGATGTTTCTATAACGGATTCTGTTTATCAGATTCTTTTTGCCGAAAGAGCATCGCTTAAAAAGCAAGTTGCATCATTAGAGGCAAAGTATGACTTTGAAGAACCGTTACCGGAGCCGAAGTACAAATCAGAGGCAGATATAAAAAAGGCTGAGGACGAATACATAAAACTTTCCGGCGAAGCCGCTTTTGAAAAAGAAAAGTTGGACGCTTACAATAAAGCACTAACCGAGTATAATTCAAGAAAAGCACGGCAGGAAACACTCAAAAGAAAGCTTGATGAGCTTGTCGCAAAACTTGAGGTTGAGACAACAGAATCTGACGTTGATAATGTTAATAAAACATTAAACGATGCCGTGACGATGAAGCATAATTTTGAAACAATTATTGCTTCAAACAAGGTTGTTGTTAACAACCAAAAGAAAATCCTTGATGCTTTAGATTCTGATAAATGCCCGATTTCTTCTTGTCTTATCTGTAAAACAGATAAAACCAAAGCTAAAGCAGATGTTGAAGAATCTATTAGCGCCGCTCAGTCGGCTGTTGATACTGCTTCTGAGGGAGTGACAAAAGAGAGTGAGATTATTAAAGAAACTAATAACAGACTTTCTTATTTAAGAACTCAGCTCAATATTACGAATGAAATCAAAGCACTTAAATGCCGAATTTCTGATATTGATGTTGGCGAGGAACCTTCAAAACCTGCCATTGTCACGATTTCAGGGGACTGGAAGTTGTTTCCTGTCTACAAAAAAGAATATGAAGAATATTACGACTTTGTAAGCGCAAATGAACTTCTTGGTGTGCTTATTAAAAAGACTGCAATTGTTGACGGTCTTGTTAAGAAGTTTTCGCCCAAGGGTGATGTCGGAGTTGCAATAATGAAACACTATTGCGACCTGTTTGATACTGAAGCGGAAATGATAGCCAATGCTTTTGATTATCAAGTTAAATTTAGACCTGAAAACGGCGTTAAACTATCAATTGTTCCGGCAGGTAAGACAACGGAAGTTGATTTTACAAGTCTTTCAACGGGTGAAAAATTGATTGTGTCTATTATTATATATGTTGTTCTCAACAATTTGATGGGTACGGACATTATAATTCTTGATGATTTCAATGACCTTGATGCTGAAAACGCGGCTCATGCAAAAGATATAGTACAGGCTGTTTACCGAGACCTCGGTATAACAACAATATTTGTTGCAGGATGCGCAGTATAATCTCCAATTAATTCTTTTAATCCGCTGTTCTTTTGAATGGCGGATTTTTCTTTGCAAAAAAAACACAAAAATTTCAACTCATCTAACATATTTGTAGTGGAAAACAAAATAATTCTTTGAATTTGAGTTTTCTGACATATTAACTACAAAGAAAATTTCAACTGACTTGAAAAGAAGTTTTTGAGACGGCATAAACAACCGATTGAGGAAGTTGAAAAAATATATAAGTGAGGTGAATTAAAAGTGAGCGCTCGTAGAGTCAATAATCAGGTCAGGCTTGCGGGACAAATTGCTTACATACGTTTTTTTGATAAGACAGCAACTATTGTTGTAAATACAGGAATATCGGATGATGGTAAGCATCAAAATTATCCCAGAGCTATTGTTTTTGACAAAGTTCTCGATGTCGCACACAATTTTAATGTCGGCGATTATGTTTTAATTGACGCAACGATGCAAGGTAATAGGGCAAATACAAATTTGCCTCCCAGAACCATTGCAGTAAATCATATGGTTAAGTTGAATCCGGAAGACCCGCGATATCATACTGCCAATAGATTTGATTTTTACGGTAGACTCGTTGAAGTAAATAAGACAGAAGACGGCAAAGCGAAAGCTACTGTGGCGATTTATACAGGACATCTGAATTACATTACTGTTTATTTTGAATCTGACAATCCTGAGCGATTGGATGCTTTCTGTAATATTACAAGAAAGGATTATGTCCATCTTTCGGGACAGATTAGAACAAACAGAGTGTTAACTCAAGATAACAACATTGAATTCTTTGATAAGCTTATTGTTAAGAATTTCAGAGTTTTCAAGTAATGCTCATATAGCTGCATTTGGCAATAGTCAGGTGCAGCTTTTTCATTTTAAAACAATTTTGAGAGGGGGGCTAAGTAAGACTATGGACATAAAAATAACCAGTCCGCTCAAGGCTATACGGGCAAAATGTTTCGATTGCAGTGGTGGAAAATATAACGAAATCCGAAAATGCAGTGCGAAAAATTGTCCGCTTTATACTTATCGGTTCGGGAAAAATCCCAATCGAAAAAAAAGAGAGTTGACTCCGGAACAAAAAGAAAAAATGCTTAAATGGTTACAAAAAGGTAAAGAAAAAAAGAATAGTTAGCAAAATAGGAACAATGCATTATGTGTTGTTCCCTTTTTTGTTATCTAACATATTTGAATTGACATCATAGGAACTTAAGAGCTTAAAGTTGATATGATGATTATTTATTTTTTTTTGGAGGTATTTTTATGAAACAGTTTATTCAAATTACGATGAACGGAGAAAAGAAAGTGGTAAATCTTTCTTATATCTATTCAATTTTCGCAAATTCAAATGGCGGAAGCACAATTATTACCGATAACGACGGACATATTGATGTTGAAGAATCGCTTGATGAGATTTGTGAAGCGCTTGATGAAATTCTTTGCTAAGGAGGCTTTTTTATGAAAAAAACATGGAAGATTCCTGTAAGTTGGTCGATGGGGGGAACTATTTGCGTTGAGGCTAACACTTTAGCTGAAGCAATAAGCACCGCAGAATCTGATTCCTCAATCCCTTTGCCTTGTGGATATTATATTGAGGACTCTTGGCAGGTTGATTATAACGAAGATGAGATTCGTGCGGCATATAACAATAATCAAGAGGACAGTAATTAAGGAGGCACAAACATGTCGGAAATAATTATTTGTACAGCAATAGCGTTATCATTGCCCATCTCTTGCACAGTAAAAGACATTGTTAAGTATTATGCAACCCGAAAGGAGTTTTCAAAATGAGAAAATATTTAAAAATTCCGGTAGGACAGGCTCTTGGCATTGCTTTTCTTTGTATGAAGATGTGCGGCGTGCTTGATTGGAGCTGGGGATGGATTTTGTTCCCAATTATCTTATCTGTAGTTTTTGAAACCGCAGATTATATGCCATATGCAATAACTTTGACAATACTCAAACTTTGCGGTGTAACAACTCTTTCGTGGGGTTGGATATTACTGATTGTCATTATGAGCATTGCAACCGGAGTGATTGCCTATTTGGTTAAACAGGTGCATAGTGAAATTGAGGAGGACGATATTTTATGATGTTTAATATTGATAATTACAAAGGTAAGTATGCAATGCACTGTAAGACAGAAGAGGAAGCAGAGATTTTCTGTAAATATTTACATAATATTGAGCATATGTGGAGTAGTGGTGATTCTTATCTTTCAAAAAATTATTGGAATGATTATGAAGAAGCAACCTGTTATGAGTTTAATGAGGACCGTTATTGTAGTAAACGGTATTTTAAAGAAAAAGGATATACCATTCTTGAAATGGAGGATTTTATGAATAAAGAAGAAAAAAAGCCTAACTGTTCTAATAAAACTGGTATAGACCGTTCTAAAGATGAAATTGCAATGGCGTATCAAATTGTTGCAAAACATATTTTTCTTGCACATTTTAAACATGAAAGTTCAAGAGAAATAATTATTCTTGCTGATAACATTGATGAAGCAAGACAGAAAGCTCAAAACTTTTTGGGATTGAGTTCTGTCACCGTTAGGGCGATAGACCCAACAGATGACCCTCAAATTTATGAGCTTTAAAATTAAGGAGAAAAAGTAATGGCATATCAGAGAAAAACCAGAGATGTCTGGGAGGTTCAGGGCTTCTACTATGGAACGTGGGAGCGATTGACAACGGAGGAAACAAGAAGTGAAGCTATTGCTCAGAAGAAAGGCTATGATGATAATGAGCGAGGAGTTTCACATCGTATTAAAAAAGTAAGGGAGATACTGTAAAATGATTACGAGTAGAGAAGATTTTTTGATGTCTTTGCTTAATTGCGGGCCCGCTGACTTAAGGTTAATAGATGATGTTGAATACGATTGGCAAGATGTTTTTGAACGTCTTGATTTCAGTTGTGGTCATAACCTTTCTGATATAATGTCCGCAGTATTTCATCTCGGCAAGGACATCTTAAACGAGGCTATCTTAGAGAGAATTGGTTGCCTTGAAGATACCGAAAAAACATACGGCATCTCAGATGAGCAAAGAACGGAGCTTAATGAACTCAAGGAACTTAATCCTTTTAAGGACCTTGTTGAAAAGTTCAATTATCTTGATACACACATTACCTGTGTAAATCATAAAGCCGTATATGAAGTGTTCTTATCAAAAGAACTCGCAGACTTTGCGGAAGGAACAGGATTTGTTGTAGAATTTTAGGAGGAATAATATGTTTGTAAAAAAAGAAATTGTCCAAACGCTTAGAAAGCAATATCCGGAAGGAACGCGAGTAAAGCTTGTTAAGATGGACGACCCTCAAGCTCCTCCAATGGGAACACGAGGAACCGTCATAGGAGTAGATGATATTGGCTCCATTATGGTGCGCTGGGATAATGGTTCAAGTTTGAATGTTATCTATGGCGAAGATGTCGTCTCAAGGGTTTAAAAATAATTGCATCAACTTAAAAGCCTTTTGGAATAATTTCCGAAAGGCTTTCTTTATTTTTCTGTTTTCTTACATATTCATTATGACACTATTGGCATTTAAGAGATTTAATGTTAATAGTGATTATTTTTTTATAAGGCAATCGAATGTTGATTGCTATGGAGGTATTATTATGAAAAAGAAAGTTTCTAACGTGGAAACAAAAAATGAGCAATATTTTCGCTCAAAGGTAAAAGAATTAACTGAGCGCAAGTGCTTGGTTGAGGTCAAGTATGCTTCAATGAGAAGCGGAACATATGGAGTTAGCTTTGCTAATCTCCCAGAAAACATGAAAATTAGAAAGATTTCGGAATCGGCTTATGTTTTTAGCTACGATTCAAAATCGGTTCTGCCTAACTGGTTTCATATGATTCATCTTCCTGTTGGAACAGATGCTTGTTTTGCCTTGTATAAAATCAATGAAGACCTTTATGTTGCGTTTGATATTACCAACGATACCAAACACGCTGATTTAAGGAAAGTTTTTAATCAGCATAATCAAATTAACTCCAGACCAACCGGGTTTATCAATCAACTGAAGCAAATCCATATTTCAGCTTGGGATTTTTATACTTTAACAGGGTATACAATCAAAGACTGGACAAACAATCAGATTAAAAAGTCTGGCGGACTTGTAGCAGAGTGGGATACATCAGATAACAGATGCTTGTTTTCGGTTTATTATGAATCGTCGGATAAAGAATACGCCAAAATACCTACTCGTTCAACTCCGATTCCGGCAAAAGGAATTAAAAAAATCAATATAACAAAATTGAATTTCTATACTCCCACTTGTTTTCAGGAGAAAGGCAATGTTAAGGTTGGACAAACCTTAATTGATTCTCTGACTTTTGATGAGCAGGGTAGAGCAAGAATTACCTATGAAGCTTTGCCAAGAATTTGCGAATGTTGTGGAAGACCTATCTATATGGATGGAGAACCACATCTTGCAGGTTCTATGTGCGCTCCGTGCGTTGACGAACTTGCCAAAGCAAGAGAAATTATTGCCGAAATGGGCATTACATCGTCATCGGACAGACTTGAAACGGCTTTGACGGAAGCTGATAAGCTGAAATCTATGGCAATTTCTATTATCAAGGCATAAGGAGGAGTTGCTATGACAAGAGAAAATGTACAGTCAGCTCTTGCATGGCTTCTTGAAAATGGTCATGCAGATTCCGCTTATGAATTTTATGATATTTTAAACGGAATAAATGAATGGGCTTTAAATATTCGTTTTTCAACCAATCCGGATTATTGGACCGGATTTCTTAGGAAAAGCGTAAAAAAGCTTATGAAAATTGACAAAATTTATTGTTTGAACACCGGAAAGCATTTTTTGCGAATGGTAAATACGAACAATAAATCTGAAATGTTGAATTTTATATCCGAGCTTAATTCAATTTCAAGAATTTGAGCTCTTTTTAATTTAGGAGGATTATTATTATGGAAAAAAAGAAGTTTTCATCAAAAATTATGACAAAAAACGTTAAAATATGCTCAATGACCGGCGGCGGTAATATTGGTGCGATGATATCGCTTTCATTTAAGGATACAAAATATATCCGTGTTGAATTTTTAGAGGATAGAATTACTTTCATTCCTGCTTCAAAAATCGCAGATGACGGCTGTTTTTACACAAAGTATGTTAACAGCCAGGCTCGTATATTTTTGCCGCGCACGTTCTTGAATTATTATAGAACGGTTGACGGTTATGAGCTGATGGGTCGTACAGTTCCAAGGATTATTGTTGAAGGAGGCTATGGCATCAAGGTTAAAAGAATTAAAGATTTCACCCTTGATGATTTTGGAATCTCTTTTGCTAAGGAAGAAATGCCTTGTCTTGACAATTTTTTTGAGAGAAACACTACAAATTATACGATGAGAAATAGTTCTGTATCGAAGTTTGTAACTGATTTCAAAACAACACCGTATTATATAGTCGATGTATTTTACGGAGAAAAAGCAGGAGTTATAATTACTCCATCAGAAAATCAGCCGAAAGAATTGCCGTCCAAAAATGAACTTAATGATTTATTGGGTTCTCATTTACAGCATTTTTGTGGAACACATATCAAATATTACACTTCTAATAAAATGGCTCTTGTTCCGTCAGGTTGGTTTAAAAACTTTACTGACTATAAACACAGAACTTTTTCAATAAGTGCAAATCCAACATCCGAAAGTTTTCTTATACAGATGAAAGACGAATGCATCGTGGATGGAAAGACCATCCATAGTGCAGAGTTCAACAGCGGCGAGCGCTATATTTGTAGTGATTGTCAGAATGTTGCTAAGGAACAGGATGAAGAACTTCTCAATCTTGTTAAAGGTTTGATTGAAAGCTATGGCAAGATGAAAGCAATGTATGAGGCAGCATCAAAGGATGTGGCTTTGTACAAAGCTAAGGCAGAAATGCTCGATGAAGCAATGGACACTTCCGGAATGTCGTCTATTTCTATGAAATTACATAGAATGAAAATGGCGGAAAAGGAAGCAAGAATTGCCGAACTCGAAGCAAAGAATAAGGCACTTGAGCCTGAGGTTGAATTTATTGACCTCAACGACATTATCTAAACTATTAACATTTAAAGATAGCTCTCAGATTTTTTCTGAGGGCTTTTCTTTTTAAAACAATTTTTCAAAACTATTTTAAAATCAGAAACACTTGAGAATTCTGACATATTTATCTTGAAAAGCAAACCAAAAAGTAAAGAAAACAAAAGCTGTCTAACATATTTATGTTGAGAAGAAAAAAACATCTTCTTAGATTTAAATATGGAGGCACAAAAATGAGAGTAACAATACGTCTTTATAAAAGACATGACCTCGATTTGTTGGCTTTATACTTTGTTGAGGATTACAAATTTAAAGAAGAATTTAAAAAAGCTATTCGTGGATATATTCACGGAAAGCCCGTAAAAAATAGAATACCACACATGGAAAATATGAAAAATGTTTATTCTATGCCATCAAAAGTCAGCTTTCACATTCAGCTTAAGGATGAAGATAAAGACATTTTAGATTTCATTAGAAGCATCACAAAAGGTCGAAGAAATAATATGCTTAAAAATATTTTTCGTAATTCTTTTCCCGTCATTGAAGCTCCCTACAATTGTGACTCTGAGCAAAATAATTGGAACCTTGGAGGGTAAATACTATGACATACGACAAAAGAAAAGAATTTGAAGAATATATAAAACCGCATCTTACCGGATTGAAAAGACTTTGCCTCAAATACGACTTGCCGTTTTTCTTTACGACTTGCGTAGAAAACACAGATAAAGAGAGTGTCTATGAGAGCGAAATGTATTCCGGACTTGCAAAAGGGTTGGATTTAACGAATGACTATTTTCCCAATCTTGCTAAAGTAATGAAAGGCTTTGATACAAAGTTCCCGAAAGAAGTTCCGTCTTTTGAACCTGATGAGATGGATGTTGACTTTATTAGTGAACTGGAGTCTTTGAATTATGATGACTAAAGAACGAGAGAAAGCCATATTGGCGGCTTATCTTTCGGGTATGAAAACAACAGATATCGTTAATTCCTTTAAAGTCTCAACATCATCTATTTCTAAATTGCTTAAAAAATACGGAATTGAAAATAAGAACGCTCACCCGGAAAATCTTAATCGAACCATCTATAACGAATTTGTTTTAGTTGGAGTCTCTATGGAGATTATCGCAAAACGACATAAGCTATCTGAAAAAGAAGTTAAACGCAGGTACAAAGCAGAACGAGACAAAAAACTTATAGATGATTACTTGTCAGAATGCAAGCTCGATGATATATGTGAAAAATACAACCTATCTAATATGGCTGTTTATAAGATACTTAACAAGAATAATATATCGCGTAGAGAGCCGCATAAGCGGTTATCTGAATCACATCAATATGCAGAAGTTACCGAAGAGTTTAAAAAGCAGGTTATAAATGATTATAACGGAGATATTTACAAAGTAAAAGACTTGTTAGCTAAATACAATATTAGTAAGCATCAATTATATACAATTCTATATGAAGCAGGATGCAAGACAAGAGGTAAAACTCAACTGTCGGACAGCCAAAAAGATGAAATTAAGGAAAAATATAAAAGCGGTATGACGATGACTGCATTAAGCCGAGAATACAAAGTCTCAAGAGCTTTAATTAGTTATGTTTTAGGAGGGTGATTATGTACGAGAACATTAACGCTGAAGAATTGGCGGAAATAATAAGTCAACAAAAGTGGATGATTATCATTCCGCTTATATTATCTATTGTCTTTGCAATATTTTTTATTCGAGCAATGAAGAAAAGGTCTGTTAAAAGCAGAGAGCGATTACATAGAGAAATAAATGATTATATGCAAATCGGTGTTCCTCAGACATATGTTTATGGCGGTGCAATTTCAGTTTCTTATGATACTGTTGCCTACACAAGAGGAAACCGCAAGGCATTTTTTGAAATACCAATTGATAAAGAAACAATTTTAGCTCCATGTCTTGTTGATGTGTGGTTTGAGAACCGTAACTACAATGGCAGGGAAGCAAATCTAATTCTTAGAGATATACAGCATTATCTTTTGGAAAATAAAATTTGCAAGAAAGTAACTATTGTTACTGATGAAGAATATGAGGCATTGGCTAACGAACAAGAGATTGAAGAAGATTTTGAGTAATTAGTTAAGATTTGAGGATTTGATAATGGAAGTATTCGGAACATATAAAGAAACAATATTTCGCAATGAAGCAACCGGATTTACTATTTTTAAACTTGAGTTATCTGATTTTATTCCGGAATTCGAGTCTCGCATAATAACCTGTAAGGGAGAACTTTCATTTTCTTTTTTATGCTTGCCGTTAAAAATAACCGGAACAAAGCAAATATCTTCTTACGGAGAAGAACTTGAGGTTAAAAGCGTTGAGCCTTGTGTAAAAGGGGAAAAAGAAGCAATAGATTTTCTTAGTTCTGAGTGTTGCAAGGGCATATCGGAAAAGTTAGCACAAAAAATTATTGACGCAATCGGTACAGATATTTTTTCTTTACCTGATAACCCTGATGCTTATTCAATCCTTACAAAGGTAGATGGTATCGGGCCCGGCAAAGCCAAGGCAATTATCAATGTGCTTAATCAAGCCAAGCATCAAAAGGACTTGCTTGAATATATAAAGAAGTTCGGAGGCAATTTTGTTACTACCGAAAAGATATTGATGAAATTTGGAATCAACGCTCTGAAGGAACTTGATAGGAATCCATACAATGTGGGATTAAACTGCGGTATGGATTTTTTGGCTTGCGATATGATGGCAAAAGACAAAGGATTTACAGTTAACTCTATTGAGCGTGTCGAAGCTCTTGTTTTAAGCATTATGAATCGTGATTATCAAAGCGGAAATGCATATATGACGCTCGACAAACTTATACAAAATGCTGATTATATTTCAAGAAAACGTTCTGCTTTTACAGGTTCTACTATTTCTACATATCAGATAGTGTCAGCTTGCGATAATTTAAAAGATATAAGAGCGGATATTTCAAATGACGAAATTCGCTATTATCTTGAGAAATCATATAAGGACGAAATAAAAACAGCTAAAAATATTGAGCGTTTTCAAAAAAATAAAAAGAAAAACAATATTAATATTAATAGGATTATATGTATTTGTGAAAGAGAGCTGGGAATTAAATACAGTGACAAGCAAAAAGAGTGTTTTAATTTCTTACGTTCAAACGGAATAAAAGTTATAACCGGAGGTCCGGGAACAGGAAAATCAACAGTTATTAACGGACTTACATACGCTTATCACAAACTGTATCCGGATAACAACATCGTAATGATGGCTCCGACCGGACGAGCAGCTCAACGCATCAATGAAATTACAGGTCATGAAGCAGGCACAATACATAGAATGCTTGGCATTTGTCCGTTTGGAAATGACGGAAGAATTCAAACAAACTATTATGCCGATTATCCGGCTGATATGATAGTCGTCGATGAATCTTCTATGATTGATAATGAGCTTATGGGCGCCCTTACGGATAGTTTACAGAGTAATTGTTTGTTGATTATGGTTGGGGATATAGACCAGTTACCTTCAATAGGCGCAGGGTCAGTTCTCAGAGATATGATTACAGCAAAAATTGAAACCGTTAAACTTGATGTTAATTACCGTCAAAAAGGCAAAGCAACCATTATTGATAATGCCACCACCATAAATAACGGTGCATCAAATTTAATTACAAACGATGAATTTGTTATTCAACAGTTTTATTCGCCGGAATCTCTTGCGGATGCTGCAAAAAAAACGTTTATTTCATTATACGATAAGAAAAATCCATATAGTGTTCAGATACTTTGCCCTCAGAATAAAGGCAAGGCAGGAACCTATATGTTAAATAAAAACATTCAGTCTGAGTTGAACAAAAGAGGAGCATTTATCGCTAATTCTTATGCTCACTTTAAGATTGGAGACAAAGTAATGGCTACAAAAAATAATTATGAAGAAGACTATTTTAACGGGGATGTCGGACTTATTACAGATGCTACAGAAGTAACCTTTACGGTCAACTTTAATTCGAGAACTTTAATTATTCCTCGTGAAAACATTGAAGATTTCCAGTTGGCTTATGCTTGTACGATTCATAAATCGCAGGGCTCAGAGTATGACACAATAATTATTTGTTTGCCAAAAGAGGCTGACGGAATGATTAAACGTAATCTTCTTTATACTGCTGTTACAAGAGCAAAAAAGAAAGTTTACATATTAACACAAAACGGCTGTATTCAATCGGCAGTTAAAAGAACGACTACGCAATCCAGAGCAAGCGGACTTGCAGATAGAATACTCAATTCAACGAAAAACAGGGAGTGATGTAATGACGCCGTTTATTACAATGGATGATTTTGAAAAGACCTCAGAAGAGGTAAAAGATATTAGATTAGACCCGGTATTTTATTCAATAGAAGACATTAAAGAATATATTGAGCCGGATATTGAAAACTGTTTGGCCTTTGCAATTCGTTTGTCTCAGCAAAAACCCACAACACCCTATGAGAAGAAAGCAAGGTCATATTTGCTTGATATTCTTAATCAAGTAATAATCTTTGATGATTAAAGGAGTTTTAAATGATTACGATTTATGCAGAAAAGCCGGATGTTGCACGAAAAATTGCAGCAGCAATCGGACCTATTGTGCTGTCAGACGGAAAAGTTGTTAAATATGATGATTTAGCAAGATATGATAAGCGTTTGAAAGCTGAATTTACGAAACAGGGCTATATTCCTATTAAGTGGGATGGAAAAGAAACTATTGTTACTTGGGGTTATGGACACTTATGTTCTTTATGCGATATTGTGGATTATGACCCTGAACTTAAGCATTGGAAAGATATTGCTTTACCGTTTATTCCGTCTCATTACTCAATAAAAGTGACCGGAGCTACATCTTCACAGTTTAATATAGTAAAAAAACTCTTCAATAAATCTGATTTAATTATTAATGCAACCGACTGGGATAGAGAAGGCGAATTGATTTTTGCTTATGTTTATGAAGCAGCAAAATGCAAAAAAACTTATAAGCGAGTGTATTATGCGTCTCAGAACGAGAAAGCATTTAAAGAAGCTTTTGCTAAACTTGTTGAGTCAAAGGATGTAAAAAATCTTGAAAACGCAGGAAGAAGCCGCAGTATCGCTGATTGGTTGGTCGGAGTAAATCTTACTGTTGCCGCATCATTATCAAGCGGTTCATACAAAGGCGTTATCTCTATCGGACGCGTTCAGACTCCTACATTG